>ERZ791812.38-NODE-38-length-83491-cov-9.533079_pt1 | contig 83491 bp, 66 predicted proteins | sample MGYA00510303_ERZ791812 | MGnify/ENA primary metagenome ERZ791812 (study PRJEB30046, sample SAMN00791985) | human gut metagenome | study: EMG produced TPA metagenomics assembly of the A metagenome-wide association study of gut microbiota in type 2... | reverse complement strand
GGAACCAAAAATTTTTTTTCATCTGATAACGTCGATAATTCTTTTCTATCATTATCCGATGTTCCAACAGTATTCAATAATTTTTTCACAACATTAAACTGTTTTTTTACATCTGGTATTACTTCATATAAATATTCTTTTGGAAGAAAAGGTAAATCATCTATATTCCATTTTTTATATTTTTCATCATATTTTTCAGGAAATGATAGCGTCACTAAATGACCAATACACCATGTAATCCATATAGTGCATCCAAAAAAATCTGAATATCCTTCAATATATCCATCGTGTTTTTCAGTCTGTTTTACACCTAACACTCGTGAGAATTCCATGCTAACGCTGGGCTTCTCGTTAATGATGAGAACATTTGCCATACAAAAACCTCCCTATCTTACTTTACCATTACATCTAGGACATCCTGTTCCAACCTTTGTACGGTTAGCTACTCCACATCGCCATTCATATCCACACACATGGCAGCGCCACCATACCTTTTTTGGTGTACCCCAATGTATTTCGTCTGGTTTTTTTCTATTTCGTTTATAATTAAAATCTTCTAATACTTCTGGAAACTTGGTTTCCAAATCCGTTTCTCCTTTTATAACATGCTGACCTATACAATAAGGGCATTGCGTAAAAGGAAGATGTTTGAACCTACTATCTGGAGAACATTTCCATTCATGTCCCCTTTCACATTTCCACCATACAGGTTTACTATATCTTAATGCTATTTTTTGGGGACTAACAGTATTCTTTTTATAATCCCATTGAGCTAATAATCCAGGAGGGGCTAATGTTTTAAAATCATTTTCCCCAGAAATAATTTTATGATTGATACAATATGGACATCCTTGTTTTCTAATAGCGATATGTTTAGTTCGAGTTTGCCAGGAATGTCCATTTTCGCACTTCCACCATGTCTTTACATCAGAACCTGATTTAATATTCTCAGGATAAATACCTTCTTCAGAATTCTTTTCATAATCCCATAAAGACATTAACTCTGGATTTGTTGTAACGATATCTGTTTCGCCCGGAATAGCTCTGCGACCAGAACAATAAGGACAGCCTTGATTTCGCTGAGTTCTCTTTTCAACAGTAGCAATCCATTTATGTCCCTTACTGCAAATCCAACCTACTTTTCTTGGAGAATGAATAGATGCCTTATCAGGTGTATAATCGCCATTTTCCTCAAAATCCCATTCTTTTACCAAGTCTGGTCTTTGCGATTCAAGGTCTGTTTCACCTTTGATAACATATCTACCGTTACAGCAAGGGCAACCATTATTCCTTTGGCATCGACATCTTACTTCCGTTTGCCACTCGTGACCTCTATCACAAAGCCACCATACCCTGTCAGTAGAACCTTCTCGTACATCATTAGGTGTTAATTCTCCATTCAATGTAGGATGCCACTGTGCAGCAATCTGTGGATGCGTTGTTGCTATGCAGTTTTCCTTTGTGATTTCGATCTTCTTTCCCATTAATTACTCCTAAAAATCCAATCCCGACATTATATCACCAGTAATATTAGTTTGTTTTTCTTTTGTATCAGACGCATCATCTGTTTCTGACAGATACTTTCTAAGTGATTTATTGATGTCCATAACTTCTGATAATTCCTGCTTTAAGCTTTCAGAATATGTATTCAAATCAACTGATTCATCTTCAATTCCCATCTTGGCGAGCATTTCTTTTCTTGTAGCTTCATCAGTCGCTTTCATTAAATATGACACCTGCTTAATCAATTTATCTTGTGCTTTTTGCAAAACATCTATTTTATCTGTCATTATTAATATGTCAGATTTCATAGATTTGTTTTCAGCTCTTAATGCTTCATTCTCTCGTGTGATATTTCCGTTACGAGTAAGAAGCTTGTCTACAGTTTCTCTGGTTTCAACAATCATCTTTCTCTTTGCTGCATCAGGTTGTTCCATAAAGGTATCAATGTTAGATGCACGTAGAAGAAGGTTCGTGTTAATACCAACTGTAAGGCTACGAGACTTATTGATTTCTTCAATCTTTAATGTACAAAGTTTTGGGCGTTCTACCATCTTACCTGTCTTTTCGTCCTTTTCCTTAATGGAACGAGTAAAATGGTAATCTCTAACATCTTCCAACCCTTCAATATTACGCCTGCACCAATCAGCTAACTCAGTAGCCTTTATCTTTTTCTTTTCTATTTCAGAGAACTTGATAACAGCTTCTAAAAGCTGGTCTTCTGAATACTTTTGAGTCTTTGCCATTCCTCTAATTTCTCCTCTGCTTTAATATTGCAACCCATACGATATCTTGTTGCATCTGTCTGAACTGATAAGAATACTTCTTCCAAGGTTAAATCCTTATTCTTAATGCTCATTGTATTATTCATAAATTCGATAACTCTTTTAGCACTGTCATCCGTTTTTTTCTGCTGAGAACTCATAAATGCTTCTAATTCGGATTTTGTAGGTCTATAGAATTTACAGCCCATACAATCGGCTAAGTGTCCTTGTTCTACACAGTCATCAAGATTTTCTTCATCAAGCATTCTTTTATGAGAAGTACAAACCGATTTTCCAGTATCAACTGCCATCGAGTTACTTTGCTTATACTGTTCTCTTGAATATCGCCACTCATAATCAAGTTTCTTTTGAAGCCGAACTACCGATGAAGCCCATATAGTTTCCGAAATATTTGTATAATATCCTGAACTGGTATTAATATTTATATGGTCTGCAAGCTGTCTACATATATCTTCTCCTGACTTCTGAAAATAAAGATTTGCCATAGCAATTGGTCTGCTGTCGCCTGCTGTAACCGGTTCAAATTCCTTGATACCAGTAGCATATTTTGCAAAATCGTATCTGCTGTTACCGATAATGTTTTCTTCAACAAACGCAGCTACAAGATGGTTAAATGCCTGTAATGATAGCATGTCATTAATCATCAATTCATTGTATTCGAAAAGAAATCGCCTATTCTGCGAATCTGTCAGTTCCATATACTTTTCAATGTTGCGGATAACTTCAGTATCAGGAATTTCGTAGGTAAATTCTTTGTAATCCTTATTTACATCGTAGTAGACGGTTCTTGTGCCTTTTTTAAGCCTTGTACGGCGTATTTTGAGGAATGTCTTATCGTTTTCCCTATAAATACATTTCTGTGGCGTAAGAAGCATTTCTGTGGCTCTGAGTGGTAATATAAAAGTGATATTTACCCAGAAGTAAATCGGAAACCATTTCTTGAATGTCTCCTCATCGCAGCCTTCTCTATAAATATGGTTTATTTCATTTTCAATAACGAGATAATTAATAATCGGTGATAATTCTCTCTGAGCTTTCTCATCATTTTTGACAAGCCTAATGTTTGAAACAATCTGCTCAATCTGCTTGTCTGGTGTACCAATAAAACCAAGAAAATCTTCAACTGTAGTAATACCTGTTGTTGTTAACTTGAAATCCTTATCCTTGTATTTCAGCAGAAAATCTTTAACAATACCTATCTTTTCTCGTGCAATAGTCTGATATACATAAACTCCATTACAGTAAATCGCATAGCATCGAAGCATATTTTTCATTATGTCGGCTGTAATGCCAAATTCTTTTCCGATATGCTTATTGTAAAGAACGATATCCATTGAGAAATCCATTCCAAATTTCTTTACGCCTGAATATCCCATCCACTTATCAGAATCAAAATCTCCTTCGATTTTGCCTTCATCTATAAGCTTTTTATGTATTTCACGGCATTTATTTAAAACATCTATACTGTAAACTTGGTCTGTATAGACAACCACTTCATCGGATTCAATTTTTCGTAATAGATTATCCATTCAGAGCCTCCTCTATCAGTTTCTTTGTTCCTGCTTTATCTTCCTCGGACATTTCTTTAATGATTGCATTTATAATGTTCTGAAATGCAGGAATTATCTTTGTTTTAAGTGCTATTCCATATTTCTTATTACCAGTAGTAAGTTCCTTTAGTTGATATTCTTTAATTACCCTTACAAGAGCAGGTACACCATCGCTTGTAAATACATGATATGGACAAAGGTTTGCTAAACATGATTCATATGTTGGATTTTCACAAGCATAACCTAAAGCCTTTTTCTTACAATAAATACCTGCGTCCTTGCCCTTACCTCTGCCCTGAGCAATAGCAAACATGGCTTTAAGAATCTCAGTTGGTTCTTCTGTTTTGCCTTCTGTAAACACTTCTGTCATTCTATCTGAGGCTATAAGTGCAGTTCCCACTGTTTCCAGTTCATATGCAGACAATGGTATCTTTTCCATAATCGCTGTCTGCTCTTTGGCTGACAACTTTTCAAATGCTTCTGGATAAGCTGCAATCAGTGCGTTGTAAAGTGAAACACTAAATACACCTCTTTGCATCATCATATAAAGAACAATTTCTGCACTCTCACCTGTAAGTCCATGATCTTTAAGATAAATAGCTGTTGTATCAATGTTTGAATGATTACGGGCAAATGATGCTACCACATGAGCTACAAGAGTCGTATTTCCATTGTTCCTTGCCGACTGCTCTAATCCCTGCAAATAGGATTTATTAAGCCTTCGTGACGAGAATGAATGTTTGCCAGTAATGGCAAATATATCATCTCCAAAGAAATCTCTGCATATAACCCAACTGCGATACATCGCTGCGCGGTGCGAATTCATATATCCTTCACCCGATGTTATATGATGATACTCAGCGATCAAAATCAATTTTCCGAAGAATGTCCTAAGTTCTGGGACAATCTCGGACCGTAATTTTCCAAGTCCAGTCTTCTGAGGAACGTTATATGCCATCTCAATTCTTCTGATAGCATAAAGAGCGACCTTTTCATAAGTTTCATCTGAAATATTACCGTTTAGAATATCCTCTTTTAAGGTATCTATTTTTATTTTGAATGGATTATCATTACTTTTAAGGTCTGGATAAACCCATCTGTCGCAGATATCAGAAGAACGCCAACCGCATATATAATGGCAGGATAAAAACATCCACATTTCAATGTATTTACTGTTTTCAAGAGCTTTTTGAGTAAGCTTATGTTCCTTATCGTAATCAGTATTAAAAAGTATTTTTGCAAGCCTTATGAAATCCTCATAAGGATATGCCGGCTCCGAATCACTTTCCTTTTTCTTTAGCTCTACATTGTGATATTTTACAGTTTCATACTTGGCAACATACTTAAAGAAATCTGTAAGCAGGTTCTTAGTTCTTACTGCATCAGCATCTTCGATTGCAGAAACAATATCTTCATCTGTGAGTTGCTTTATATCTGACATATCAAATATAGTTCTCACAAAAGCTGTAAGTGATGGAGTATAAATATTATCTTCATCCTCAATGTAGCTCAGATATTTCTTAATATATTCGGTGGTTAACGGATGACCTTTAGAATGATTAATAATCCATCGAACCTTTTCTTCTTCGGTAAGACCAAATTCTTCAAAGAACTGTTCACTCTTATACTCGAGTAACTGTGCATCTTCCTTTGTGATGTAGAAGTCTTCTCGCTCAGGAAGATCAAACAGTATGTTCTCTGGCTCAATGATTTCAATGCCGAAATAAGCGTTATCTTCAAGAAAATCTATATATTTATTACGATTTTTAACGTATCTAGACTCAAATCTGACGCTATCATGATTCTGTAGGAAAGCTTTGATTCCAACATAAGTCGATTGCTGTTCGAAAATCTTATCACAGACGGATTCATAAACCATACCGTCTACAGATTCGATATTGTATGCATCAATCTGATATTGAAGAACATTTGCCTTGATACCAAGAGACCGAGCAGCTTTATATATCGTTATTAAGTTGTCGTTTTTCTCTTTGGTATCTGACATATCACACCTTCCTTACTTTTGTTATTTGTTTTTGACAATTGGATTTGCTTTTTCACAATTAATTTCAACATCTTTAAAAACTACTGGTAAGTCGGGTTCTATTGAACAAACAAATTCTTTGATTGAATTATCGTATTTGCAAAAATTGCATTCTTCGCATTTCATAATATATCCTCCAAAATCTGTGACTGGAAAGTATAAGAGCTTTCCCTGAAAATCTCTATTAAATCTGCGTTCTCGTGAATATAATCGTTCATAGACTCCTGACTAGAATCGCCACGCCATTTCATAATCTCACCGCTTGTAAGTCTCGCTTTTGTAAGCAGATACATCGTAAACCAGTGTCTAAACATATGGGCACCTGGATATTCAATCTCGTAAGCTTCAATAAATGCTGCATTGTCTGCATATGTTCCTTGTAATTCACAGGTTCTCTTTAAGGATGGGAGGAATCTTTCATAAAACAATTTCTTTACTCTGTCCGAATAAGTCTGCACTGTCATTGGATTTCCCTGTCTGTTTACAAATAACGGTGCATCCTTGCTGATATCAAATCCTCTCGATTCCATCAATGCTATATGATATTCATATAAATCACTGATATCTGAAATGAAATCGTTGTAAACCTTTTGAGTACGATTCTTCTTAATCGTGCCGGGATCTGTTTTCTTACTCCACTTCTTAAAATAAGGAGCTTTATCTGTTAGGTCTATTTCTATACCAGATACCATTCCAAATCCTTTTCTGAGCGTCTGCAATCCACCACAGGTAACATTTACTATCTCTCCTTCACGAAGTCCTGCATACGCACCAAGAGCAATGCCAAGTGTTATATCTGGTTCATACTTCTTTGCTTCATAAAGCAGTAAATCCAAATATCCATCTACAAGAATACGATTCTTCTTATGTGTGGTCTTAGGAGCTGAAATATGAAGCGATGCGTTATGTATGATTGTCGCCTTTTTATGATGCTTTTCATCTTTTACAATGGTAAGTGACTTTAATTCCTCTCCTACGTACTGGAATGGAAGTATATCTCTGTTATACGTGTAATACATCAACAAAAAATCCATAACATAATCTCTGTAACGGAGCCATGTGCCTTTGTTGTATTCAGTCCCATCTTCCTGCGTCTTCATTGATTTAAGGAATCCTCTTACTGTTTCAAGAGTACATTCATGCAATGAATTGATATCTGTCTCTTTAAGTATGTAATTTAGGAAATGGCAAATAGCATATGCCTTAGCTGATAATGTCTTTCCATTCAGAAGCTCACTCTTAACCAGATGACAAAGGTATCGTTCTAACCCTGTGTAAAGGATAGGGATATCTGTTTCTTCTTCGTACAACACGATACAAGGATACTTCTGAAGTTCTGCATCTTCTCCTTCTACCTGTATCGCTCTATTCATGAAACAACACTTCTGTCTATATTCTTTTACATCACTATTAGGGAATTGAATAACGTTGTTCATAGGTATCTATCTCCATAAAATAAACTTTATTTATCGTCTATCCATATTATACCGTCTATTTCTTATAGTATCAACTTTATTCTCTTATCCCTTGTAAATACTATACAAATTATAATATTATATAATGTTTATATATTTTTAGTTACGTCTTGGTTCCCTTATCACCTTTTAACAGATATGTCTCATTGAACTTTGTTGTCTCTGATACACGATCAATCTCTGTTGTAAGCTGGTCAATCTCGTCCTGTATTGCCTTACGGTCTGTGTTAGAGTTTGTTCCGTTTGCAGACTGTGTTGCAAGCTCATTCATACGCTGAAGCATTGAGTGAACCTCTGTGAGGGCACCTTCTGCAGTCTGTACTGCTGAAACACCATCCTCTGCGTTTGTTGATGCTCTGTCAAGTCCCTTGATCTGCTTTCTCATCTTCTCAGAAATTGTAAGTCCTGCTGCATCATCTGCTGCACGATTGATTCTGTAACCAGAAGAGAGCTTCTCTGTAGATTTAGCCTGCTGACCTGTTGTTACGTTAAGCATTCTGTTGGCATTTGCTGCCTGCATATTGTGTTGTACTACCATAATATGTACCTCCATGTATTGTTATTTTGTTCCGGATAAAATCCATTTTATCCGGCATGTTATGAAATTTTCACTATGAGCATGTGCCTAGGTTCACACGTCCATATAAGGTGAAACACAATGGATAATGTGTTTCATCAATTAGATAACAACATCCCTAAACACAGAATCGCGTTCATCCTGCTCGATTCCCAGATATCGCTTGGTGATTTCAAATGACGAGTGCTGATATATGTCCATCAAAAGAACCGGTGATGTGCCTTGTTTCCATGCATAGTAGCCAAAGGTTTTTCGCAAAGAGTGTGGGCTGATTACACCCTCGATTTCACAGGAAACAGCTGCATTATGCACAATTCGGTATGCCGTTGAACGGGATATATGCTGATTATTGTCGTTTGAGAACAAAAAAGTGTCAGGTAAAAATTTGATTAGCGCCTTTGATTTGTACCAGCTCAGAGAATTGATTATCCTTGAATTCAGAAAAATAACAGATTGCTTAGTGGTTTTTTGCTCGGTCAATTTAACATGAGTGCGAAAACAGCCATTATTAAAATTATATACATCATTCCATGTGAATTTCAGCAAATCCGACACTCGAAGTGCAGTATTTAATCCCAATGATATAAACATATAGTTTCTGGGATTATATTCTTCTTCAATATAGAAGTTTTTGAATCTATCGAGCTTCTCTTTGTTTTTAATGGGTTGTGATTTATTCATTGCGAACTCCTTTGTGTAAAATATTATGGTTTTTGTTCCATATTACGACAAAAACGAATTGCAATTTGGATAGATTAGGAGATATTAAAAATATTTAACAAAAGCAAAATACCCGAAAACACCGTATTTTCACTTAGTTTTAGAAGAAATCAGAAATATATTTCAAAAAAATAGTACAAAATTCCAAAAAAGGGTTAAGCATTTTGAATCTATGCCGAAATATATGGTGTAAACGGAATGAAACACATTATCCATTGTGTTTCACCATATGTGGACATGTGAACCTAGGCACATGCTCATAGTGAAAATTTCATAACATGCCGGATAAAATGGATTTTACCCGGAACAAAATAACAATACATGGAGGTACAAATTATGGTAGTACAACACAACATGCAGGCAGCAAATGCCAACAGAATGCTCAACGTAACAACAAGCGCACAGTCAAAGAGCACAGAGAAGCTTTCATCTGGTTATAAGATTAACCGTGCAGCTGATGATGCAGCAGGCCTTACAATTTCTGAGAAGATGAGAAAACAGATTAAAGGACTTGACAGAGCTTCAACAAATGCTCAGGATGGTGTTTCTGCAGTACAGACAGCAGAAGGTGCCCTCACAGAGGTTCACTCAATGCTCCAGCGTATGAACGAGCTTGCAGTACAGTCAGCTAACGGTACAAACTCTGAAACAGACAGAAAAGCTATTCAGGATGAGGTTGACCAGCTTTCAACAGAAATAGATCGTGTTTCGGAGACAACAAAGTTTAATGAAACATATCTTCTAAAAGGAGACAGTAAAACCCAAACTGATGCTAACTTTTATAAATCCAACTATACAATTAAAGAAGGAACAAAATTGTATTTGGCTGGTGAAACAAATGCCCAAAATTTTTTAACTGGCGATGCATTAAAAGATGCTATTGCTTCAGGAAAGAAAATTTACACTGAAGAAGCTGGAGCTGACAAGCAGGATAAGAATACAACAAGCACATTGGCTATAAAAGGCAAGGATTATGCTTTCGTTACCAAACTATACGATGGTAACGGAAAGGAACTTTCAGCAGATGAAGTAAAATCTGGAAATTATGCCGATGGTTCCGCTATTGCAGGTTTTTACACTAGCAACACAGGAGATGCTGGTGTAACAGCTGGTACTAATATAAAATTGAAAGATAAAACAGCTGCTGCTGCATATACAGAAGCATTCAAAGTAAATGATGCTTTATCATTTAATCTTCATGTTGGTGCCGATTCATCATCTGATAATAAAATAAAGGTTGATATTGCTTCAATGAGCGCCGCCGGAATCGGTGTAAAAGGAATTCAAGTAAATACAGAGGATGATGCAACAGCTGCTATTGATCGTATTTCAGAAGCAATCTCTAAAGTATCTTCTCAGCGTTCATCTCTTGGTGCTGTACAGAACAGACTTGAGCATACAATCAACAACCTTGATAATGTCTCTGAGAATACCACATCAGCTGAGTCTCGTATTCGTGATACAGATATGGCTAAAGAGATGGTTAATTACAGCAAGAACAACATTCTTGCTCAGGCAGGTCAGTCTATGCTTGCACAGGCTAATCAGTCTAACCAGGGTGTACTCTCACTCTTACAGTAATCATCTACAATTACATGTTGTACAATATAAAAGAGCTCGCAAAGAGCTCTTTTATATTGCTTTATAACGCTTCAATTATTGAATCAATCCATATCCCTTTTGCGCTTTCACAAAGCTTCTATCCTTCACCGCCAGTACGATCACAAAAATCACATCCAGAGTAAAAAAGAACTGGAATATGCCTGCAAATACAGACAGCACCTTTCCCTGTACTCCCTCACTGCATGCCCTTACAATATAGGCAATTGAAAAAGGTGCTGCACCTAACAACCCCAGCCAGCCAATAACTGATAGCACAATCGCAACGGTCGGGCCTACAAATATCATGATAACAACCGGTGTTAGCATTAAGAGAAATGCAACTATAATGCAAAAACCACCTATTAAATAAAATGGTATCAATGCATATTTGATAATCCTTGTGCAAATCAGCAGCTGTACTCTGCTTATTCTTTTCCCAAGGATAAGCACCACAGCCAGATTAATCAGTCCCAAAACAATCGGCATGACCATTATCCAGCCTGCATCAAAGCTGTCTGTTGATTCCTGCATATTGCATATTATCCAAAATAAAACCGGCATCATGTACATGCCCAGCACATATATCACAGGAACTACGTAAATAGCTCGTGATACTTTATTTGATTCATTCATTAATAAACATCCTTTCTTTTATAAACATTCACATTCTAATCATTTAGCTCCTACAGCTTCTCTCCCACTACCCTACATCTCTTCCTGCAAAAAGCGATGCCGTAAGCTAAAATATCGCACCTGCCCTCATCTCGGAGAGTCTCATCATATCTCTTCTGCTTTATCTGAGCCATCGCAGCATCGCAAGCTGCATCAAGCCCCTTAAACTCCTTAGCATACTTTACCTCGATAACAATGCCTAAATCAGGATTCTCAGGCTTTATAAGTATGTCACTAAAGCCATCTCCCGACTCACGATTGGACTTGATGAGCCAGTCCGGATTGCTTCCTCTAAGTAAACCAAGAAGCAGACCATGATAAAAGTTTTCCTTCATGTCATCAGGTGCCTTTGTATCGAGTATACTTATCATACGCCCCATCACAATATTGAGCTGTCTCGCAAGAATCGTCTCGTCTTTATCTAAAATTGCCTTTGATAAAAACTTCATCGTATCATTGTCATTTGCGACAACCGCCTTGAACCATTCCTGAATCTGCAGCACAAATACCTCACGTACTTCTTTGTTGGGTATGACAAGCTTATAAGCGTAGCTTTCGCTATCCGCAAGCTTTACTTCCCCTATTTTGGTAAGGTAGCCTGTAGTAAAAAGCACACTCCATATATTGTCAATGCTGTTCTCAATCTCATCATAGGTCAGATCCAGGCGAATCACTTTTTCAATTGCCGCACCTGCAATCAGGCGCTCAATCTCATCCTTTGTCGATGAATCAGCCCTATTGATAAGACGCCTCACCAAGCTGTTTCCACTGCTGTTTATCCAATATGTCTGAGGCTTTGCATCACTGTCGTCACGCAGATGATCTGCATGATTAATAACATCCCAAGGGCAGTAGACATCCGCCCTGCCGAAGTGATATCCGTCATACCACTCCTTTACCTCGTCAAAATGCGAATCCATTCCATAATCCGACAACAGCTTTCTCACCTCTTCATCAGTAAAACCGAACTGCTCATCAAAACGCGAATCTGTAATCGACATTACCTTGAAATTGTTGAGTCCGGTAAATATGCTTTCCTTTGATATGCGAAGGCACCCTGTCAGCACCGCGAACTGTAAAAATTCATTAGTCTTTAGTGCCTGCCCGAAAAGACCTCTGATAAGCGAAACCATTTCATTATAATAACCATTCTGAAAGGCCTTATCAAGCGGTACATCATACTCATCTATGAGAATAACTGTCTTTTTTCCATAGTGCTTATACAATAGCTGCGAAAGAAGCTGTAAAGAAGATATGAGCTTTTCCTTGTCAAAAGCAAGCCTGCCATTTTTTATAATAGTAAGCCCTTTATATTGTTCCCGCTCAATCTGTGTAAGCTTATCACTGTCAGCCAAAAACGAAACTCTGTTTACCTCTTTTCCCATAATCCTGACAAATGCTTCAAAGGCTTCTTCATACGTTAATCCCTCCACACCCTTAAGCGAAAGAAAAATAACCGGATACTTTCCCATGTACTCATCACACAACTCTTTATTACCTGAAATATATAAGCCATCAAATAAAGCTTTATCTGTGCCAATGTCAAAAAAGCTCTTAAGCATGCTCATATTAAGAGTTTTTCCAAAGCGGCGCGGACGTGTAAAAAGTGTCACTTCACTCCAGTTTAATAAAAGCTGCTCAATAAGTCTTGTCTTATCCACATAATAAAAATGCGATTCCCGCAATTTTCTAAAATCATCAATTCCAACCGGTAACTTCATAGTACTTGCCATAAAAGCCTCCACAAAAATAATCCGCTATACTTAGCTATAGTATAGCGGATTAACAGTCAAAATACAATCCATGATTATGGTACCTTATTCTGCTTTCTCAACAGATATTATCTTTCCATCAAACGGGTCTACCTCTGAAATAGTTCCGGTATACTTTACAGTCACCTTATCTCCGCTTACGACATTCTCAAGTCCGTCCGGCTTCTCGTCGAAGGTAAAGCTGTATGGTGTATCCTTGTCATCAGTCACTACAAACATGAAGTCCTTTATGTCATCGATTGTTCCGGTAAGCTCCTTCTCCTCCTGTGAGCCCTTTTCACCTTCATCCTTGGTCTCAGCCTGCTTTGCATTTTCGGTTCCTGCTGCCTTATCCTGCTTTGTGTTGCTCTGTCCACAGCCTGCAAACAAGCATGCGCAAAGCATAGCTCCTATTACAATTGTTATCAGTTTTTTCTTCATTATGATATACCTCTTTCTTTATTGATAAGCACTCCTATGAGTACGTTTTCTAAAGAGTACTCTTCTATCCACCTAAAGTAAATAGAATACATAAAATATTAAAGAAATCTTACGAATTACTGCTTTTTTGAGCCTCTTGCCAGCCTTGCGGGATACCATTTTTCAAACCATCCTGTAAATATGCCCATCAATACAGGCATCAGATTATTTACGACAATAAGTGCGACTCCAACACCTGCCTTTTTCAGCAGAAATGTCCACACTGCTGTCAACACGTATAATACTCCCCATGCCGCCGCAAGTATATAATTCGTCTTCATAAAGAGAGGATTTTTATGTGCGGCTTCACCGCCATAATTGTATTTCACATATGTTGCACATAAAGGCTCCTTTGTCAGGCATGAAACCAGCCAGAAAAGCCCAAACACCAGATATCCGATATCTGTTGATATGTCACCTGCTCCGGTCAGGCTTGCTATTGCAGAAAGTATGGCAACAGCCACCATTGAGAGCTGATCCCATATTACAAATTTATGTTTTCTCATAATAAAAGGTATAGCGGATGCCACCAAAAGAGCAATCACAGAACCCTTTTCAGTATTGACAGAAACTGCTATCCAAAACGTAATCCATGGTATGAGCATTGTCATCATGGATGGATTTTTCAGAACTGTCTCACTTTGTGATGTTTTTTCTGTTTCTTTTACTGCCGATGGGCTGGAAAAATATTTATCCCAGTTTACCATCAAGGAGAAATCACCTGTTACCGTATACATCTGCTTTCCCAATGCCTCTGCGCCACCTATCTCGCCTCGGGAAATAGCCGACCATACCGTAAAAGGCGTATCTATGCGTGTGGTCGCGGCAAGGCTTTGGTCAGTAAGCACCTCACTACCTTTATCATCAAGCTTTATTTGGTATGTATGCTTCAAATCGGTATAGCATATCTCAAGCACGCGTTCCTTTCCGTCATAGGTATCCTTATTGTATAATGCAGCCATCTGTCTGGTGAAAACAAGGTCATCTGCTTCCTTCTCTCCGGTTGTTTTGCTGATTCCCCAGCTGGCATCCGCCATACTTTCAAATACATCCCTTGGATATAAAAGAGTATGGAGCGCCGCTTCTGTTTTTTCAGATATTTTTCCTGTGATGGCATATTCTGCCCCGGCACTTTTTACCGTAGCCAGATATTCGTCAGTCCTCTTTGACAGCTCTTTTACACGAAACAGCTCACCCTGACCACAAAATATGGTTGTATAATGCCCTTTTCCAAGGAAATGGTCAAACATCCGTAGCACACTGTCATAATTTCCCTCTGCAGAATAAAAGCCACAGGTAGAGATTAGCACATGCCTTTTGCCTTCCATGTCATATCTGCAATCATGGCTGCCGCTTCCGTATCCGTCATCCTTTGTACTCATAAACGGCAGGCTCATGGGAAGCTGCCTGTCAATCACGTTCTTTAGTATTCCCGGCACACTAAAATAGTACAGAGGAAACGACCACACAACAATATCCGCTTCAAGCATTTTCTCAATAACAGTCTGCATATCGTCATTTATGCAGCACACCCCCGGTGTCTTCTGCCAGCATGCAAAGCAGCCCTTACACGCTCCTACATTCATTGAGGCTACATGCATTTCATCAATGGATATAGCTTCATTTTTGCTCTTATATCCTTCTTTGAAGCCTTCTATAAAGCTGTTTGCAAGCCTTAACGAATTGCTTCGTTTGCCTTTTGGACTTCCGTTAATCAGAAGTATGTTCATGCTTTATGCCCTCCTGTAAGTATATAGTTAATTTTAGTATAGCGGATTAACAGGCAAAAAACAATTAAAGTTTAGACTTAGAAACGATACCATAATTATACATTCAAAATACATTCAAATTCTTAAGTATGCCTTGTAATTATAATACTATGATAGTACAATAGAGCTATATTATTACGAATCAGGAGAATTCATATGGGTTACGATGAAAAAATTTTTAAAGCAAAGGCGAATATCAAGGCCCGCAGATTATGGCTTGTTTTTGCTATTCTGCTGACCGCAAATTATGGTACCGACACAGCAAATAGCGCTTATTCTGTCAGTAATTATATCATTTTTGTTATTTTATGCTGGCTGCCTTTCGTGTGTGGTGACATACTTCTAAAAAAGAAAGGGAAGGATAATGACCGGTACAGGCTAACATTCGTCATCGGATATGGTATTTTTTACGTATTTCTTTTGTGTACGACAACCTCACCGATTGCATTCACCTACATCCTTCCGATAATCAGCCTTATTGTAATATTTAAGGATGAGAAATTCATGATTTACTGCGCTGTTGCAAATATGCTGAGCCTTATAGCAAGTATTGCATTTCACATATTTGTGCTGGGTCAGAACACTGCTATAGATCATAAAAACTTTCAGCTTCAGATAGCATGTCTTTTGCTTTGCTACATAGGCTATATCATGTCGGTGCGCCACCTGACTGAGTCCGATGCTGCACTCACAGAGAGCATAAAATCTGATTTAAACCGTGTTGTCACGACAGTTGAGCAGGTTAAAACCGCTTGCAACACTATAATGGACGGTATAACAGTGGTCCGTGAGCTTGCTTCTGAAAACAAGCATGGCTCAGATGTTGTCGTCGATGGGATGAATGAGCTTACCGGAAATAACAAACAGCTTCAGTCCCACACTGCTTCTTCCCAGGAAATGACTACCGATATAAGCTCACAGGTTGAGAATGTTGCAGCCATGATAAATGATATGGTTTCCCTGACAACTGAATCAGGCAAGCATGCCAAGGTCAGCTCTGAGGACCTTGAAGGTCTTGCCCAGACAACAAAAACCATGTCGGAGCTTTCTACAGAGGTTGAAAACATCCTGACTACATTCAGAGATGAATTTGAGATGGTTAAAAATGAAACCGGAACAATTGATAATATTTCAAACCAGACAAACCTCCTCGCTCTTAACGCTTCTATCGAGGCTGCGCGTGCAGGCGAAGCAGGTAAGGGATTTGCTGTTGTTGCCGAACAAATCCGTACTTTAAGCACTGAGACGAGAAATTCATCCGGTCAGATCAGTGAGGCTCTCTCACGGCTTGACGAGATTTCCGGAAAGATGACCTCATCCATTGAAGAAACGCTCCGTCTCATCCAGCTCACTCTTGAAAAGGTAATGCAGACCGGTGAAAATGTTGAGAAGATCACAAAGGATTCCCATAAGCTCGGAAGCCATATCCGTGAAATCGATGCCGCAATGCAGGAGGTTGAAGCATCTAACCAGCAGCTTGTCGACAATATGGAAAAGGTATCTGACATCGTAGAAACCATGACCTCATGTATCGATGCATCTGACGCGATAAGCCGCAAGATGCTCAGTAAATATGATGAAAGTGCAACAAATATCAATAATATCGAGACTGTTATCCAATCTCTCATGCATGAGCTCGGAGTTGGTGGATTTATGGGACTTGATGATATCCGCCCGGGTATGAAGGCCAAAGTGATCCTGACAGATGTACAGACCGGCAACGAGTTCCATTGCGAAGTAAAGGCTGTTGGCGAAAACGGTCTTAAGCTTGTATCAGACGGCTTATCTGTAGACTCATCCAGACCTTGCAATCTGTATGTTACAGTTGGCAATGTAATGTACTGCTGGAAAGATCTCACAATCACAGATGACCTTATGATAACAGTCAATACGCAGCCTGAAATCTTGAACCGTAGGAAATACCCTCGCATGGATTTATCAAACAATTGCACTATCAAGCTTAAAGGAACCGACACCACATTCAAAGGAACTCTTGACAATATAAGTGCAAACGGATTTGCATTTTTGACAAAGGATCCTTATTTCGTGGATCATAAAGGAGCGAAGGTTACTATCTCGATAGAGGACTTTGCGCTTGCTGACCACTCAGTATTGGATGGATATGTAATCCGCTGCTCAAATAATGAGGGAACATATATCGTTGGCTGCCAGATGCCTGAGGATAATTATTATATCCAGACATATGTCGATGAACAGCTTCGTGCTCACTCATAAAAATAAAAGCTATGAAAGCCTTTAACCGGGCTCTCATAGCTTTTTTGATTGATAATCTTCTATCCTATTATCTTCTATCTATTATCTTTATCTTCTATCTGCATGATGTTTTTCCTTCTCTGCATACATCCGGCTGTCTGCTATCTTTAGCAGGCTCTCAACCGTGTCAGCATCGGACGGATAAAGTGCATATCCACAGCTTACTCCTATTTTTATTTTACGACCATGTATGTTATATGGGTTGCATATAACTCTTTGAAGCCTCTCTATGCCCTCTAAGCAATTTTTTTCATCTGCATTGCCATCTATTATACATGCAAACTCATCGCCTCCAATACGGAATGCATAATCAGCTGTTCGTATGCTGTTTATAATGCGCTTTCCTACATTACAAAGGACCTCATCTCCGACCGGATGACCATATATATCATTGACCGGCTTGAAAAAATCAAGATCCATAAAAATCATTGCAAATGCTTTTCCTCTCTGGACTCTCATATTCATGATGGTATCAAAATACCTCTTATTATAGAGCTCAGTAAGCATATCCGTGTTTGCAAGATCTGCCATCTTATGCTTTTCGCCTATATTCTGTGAGACAAGCAGATACTGCGTCAGTCTGCCATCCTCCCATCTTGCCGGAATAACTGTCATTGAAAGAAATAGCTTGCTGTTGTTCTCTGCACATTCAAATTTAAAATAATCATGCTCATTTTTAATTTGACTATAAATATTTTCAAGAGAAAGAAGCTCCGAGATATCTTTACTCTCCTCCTCTGAAAGCAGGGTGTATCTGTTTGATATAGTCTCCACCAGGTCACTGTAGCTGCCACGCTCAGGATAAAGCTTTCGCACCAGTCTCTCATGATATTCGTACGTATCATTTTCAATATCACACAGTGCGTATCTGTCCACAATTCTTGCCAGACTGTTCAACAGCATATCAGAGATTTCCTTTTCATGAGATACTGCCATGACAGTGAGCTTCTCCTTCTGAAGCTTAAGCCTGGTATTCTTCATTACATACATACAAATAAGCAGTATTACGCAGATGAACATTATGCCTATAAGCAAAATTGTACTGTACTGCACCTGAAACATGAATGAGCTGACAGCCTTTGCTTCAACGATACCTACTATAGACCAGTCCTTTATTCCGGTAGGCTGATATGTCATATAATAATCTTTTTTATTGTATGAAAATGCAAAACAGCCATCACTGCCATCAGCTATATTGGTCTTTACATCGTAAAAATCATCTGTATCGTAATCTGTTGCATTATCACCTATGAAATTAATCAGATTATCAACCATATCATCAATCTCTGTCTTTGGTTCGATTGAGAGTATGACATTTCCTGCAGAATCAACAATATAACAATCACTTTGGTCTTTATAGGCCTTGTCTCCGAGCATCCTTTCCACGTCCGTATTATCATAACTCACAGCAAGCCCCGTATATGAAATTCCATCCACAGTAATCCCATCAGACGGATATGCAAAAAGCACCTTTCTCACACCCTTTGTAGATATATAGCTGGATATCACAGGCTCATTTGCCTTAAAAAGCTCATTGAATGCATCTTTTGCATTATCAGCCACTCCGCTTCTGCCTTCTATGGTGATAAACTGATTCTTCTCATTAAACAGGTAAAAATCACTGTAATGCCACTTTTCCTTTTCCCTGACAAAATCATTCCACTGCAGACCACTGTCGTTATTAAGTATTTTGGTCAAATAAACATTCCAGTCAGAAAGAACGTTCCAGTTGCGTTGCGCAAACATATTAAAGGTCTGGTTCACCTGACTGTATGAGGCTTTGACATTTGATGTACCCTCATTATATATCTGGCGGCTCATATATACATTGTAGCTATGAATGCTGAATATTATGATACCTAGCAATGCACAGGTTATCACAATTGTACGGATATTCTTCTTTTTTATAATCATAAATGTGTTCTCTCCATACCTTAGTACCTACATCGTATCTGTGCTTCGTTCTCTATTCATATCACATATACTTGTATTTCTGGTACTAATTATACAACATATAGTGCCTAAAATCTATACTCTCGGCGCGAAATGTAGTTTTCATGGTGTGAAATGCAGATTGTCAATAAAAAACAAGGGAAAGTATTAAATACTTTCCCTTGCAAAATCTTATATATAGACTTTTAAATTAGAACCTTTGTCTATTTTGCCTGCTCTGCGATAGCAGCCTGTGCTGCAGCAAGACGAGCGATTGGTACACGGAATGGTGAACATGAAACATAGTCAAGTCCAATCTTGTGGCAGAACTCAACTGATGAAGGATCTCCACCGTGCTCTCCACAGATACCAACGTGAAGGTTAGGATTAACTGGCTTTCCAAGCTTAATAGCTGTCTCCATTAATTTACCAACACCTGTCTGGTCAAGCTTAGCAAATGGATCGTTCTCGAAAATCTTGTTGTCATAGTAAGCGTTAAGGAACTTACCTGCATCATCACGAGAGAATCCGAATGTCATCTGTGTAAGGTCGTTTGTACCGAAGCAGAAGAAATCAGCCTCTGTAGCGATCTCATCAGCTGTAAGAGCAGCTCTTGGGATCTCGATCATTGTACCAACATGGTATTTGATGTCAGCATTTGCAGCAGCGATCTCAGCGTCAGCTGTCTCAACTACAATCTTCTTAACGAACTTAAGCTCTTTGATCTCACATACTAATGGGATCATGATCTCAGGCTCGATATCCCAGTCTGGATGAGCTTTCTTTACATTGATAGCTGCACGGATAACAGCCTTTGTCTGCATCTTAGCAATCTCAGGATATGTAACTGCAAGACGGCATCCTCTGTGACCCATCATTGGGTTGAACTCATGGAGTGACTCACAGATAGCTTTGATTTCCTCTACTGACTTGTTCTTAGCCTTTGCAAGCTTCTCGATGTCAGCATCCTCTGTAGGAACGAACTCATGAAGAGGTGGATCAAGGAAACGGATTGTTACTGGGCATCCCTCAAGAGCCTCGTATAATTTCTCGAAATCTCCCTGCTGATATGGAAGAATCTTGTTAAGAGCTGTCTCTCTCTCCTCTACTGTATCAGAGCAGATCATCTCACGGAATGCAGCGATTCTTTCTGGATCGAAGAACATATGCTCTGTACGGCAAAGTCCGATTCCCTCTGCACCAAGCTCACGAGCCTTCTTAGCATCTGCAGGAGTATCTGCATTTGTACGAACCTTAAGTCTTCTGAACTCATCAGCCCATGCCATAACACGTCCGAACTCACCAGCGATTGAAGCATCAACTGTTGGGATGATTCCAGCGTAGATGTTACCTGTTGTACCATCGATAGAAATCTCAGATCCCTCTGTGAATGTCTGTCCTGCAAGTGTGAACTTCTTGTTCTCCTCGTCCATATTGATATCACCACAACCAGATACACAGCATGTTCCCATACCACGTGCAACTACGGCTGCGTGAGATGTCATACCACCACGAACTGTAAGGATACCCTGAGCAGCCTTCATTCCTGTGATGTCCTCTGGAGATGTCTCAAGACGTACAAGTACGACTTTCTCTCCTCTTTCAGCCCATGCCTCAGCATCGTCAGCTGTGAATACAACCTTACCACAAGCAGCTCCCGGAGATGCTCCAAGACCCTTTCCAAGTGGAGTTGCAGCCTTAAGTGCAGCAGCATCGAACTGTGGATGTAATAATGTATCAAGGTTACGAGGGTCGATCATTGCAACAGCCTCAGCTGGTGTCTTATGTCCCTCATCTACTAAATCGCAAGCGATCTTAAGAGCAGCTGGAGCTGTTCTCTTACCATTACGGCACTGAAGCATATAGAGCTTCTTGTTCTCAACTGTGAACTCCATATCCTGCATATCATGGTAGTGATTCTCAAGAGTCTCACAAACCTTAAGGAACTCAGCGTATGCCTCTGGGAACTCCTGCTCCATCTGAGCGATTGGCATTGGAGTACGAACACCGGCAACAACGTCCTCACCCTGTGCATTGATAAGGAACTCACCCATAAGCTTGTTCTCACCAGTTGCAGGATCACGTGTGAATGCAACACCTGTACCTGACTCGTTATTTAAGTTACCGAATACCATTGGCATTACGTTAACAGCTGTTCCCCATGAATAAGGGATATCGTTATCTCTTCTATAAACATTTGCACGTGGGTTGTCCCATGAACGGAATACAGCCTCGATAGCAAGCTTTAACTGCTCTACAGGATCTGAAGGGAAATCTGATCCTAACTGATTCTTGTACTCAGCCTTGAACTGCTCTGCTAACTCTTTGAGGTCAGCTGCTGTAAGGTCTACGTCAAATTTAACACCTCTGTCCTCTTTCATCTTGTCGATGAGCTGCTCGAAGTACTTCTTTCCTACTTCCATAACAACGTCTGAGAACATCTGGATGAAACGTCTGTATGAATCATATACGAAACGCTCGAATGCTGGATCTGGGTTACCAGCGATCATAGCTGCAACAACATCATCATTAAGACCAAGGTTAAGGATTGTATCCATCATACCCGGCATTGAAGCTCTGGCACCTGAACGAACAGATACGAGAAGAGGATTCTTAAGGTCACCGAATTTCTTTCCGTTAACCTCTTCCATCCATTTTACACCTTCCATAGTCTGAGCCATAATCTCATCATTGATCTTACGTCCATCCTCGTAGTACTGTGTACAAGCCTCTGTAGTGATTGTGAAGCCCTGTGGTACAGGAAGTCCAATCTCTGTCATCTCAGCGAGGTTAGCACCCTTACCACCGAGAAGATTACGCATGGTCATGTTACCCTCTTTGAAGGTATATACCCACTTGTTTGCCATTTTGCAATTCCTCCTAAACTTTATTTCTGGTATGGTAAAAAAACCATCCATATACTTGATTAATGTGTGCCCTTATACAAGCGCACACATTAATAATACCATAATTTCAGCAAATATCAACTAATTTTTATTATCTTTTCCCTTATGTTTCATACTATTTTTTTGAACACGGACAGACTTAACATTCTTTACTATGACAAATATCATAATTGCAAGAATTGCAACTATCCCAAGCGCACCAATAGCCAGCGGAACGACCATTCCACTCTCACTGATCATGGTGGCAAGCGGTACCTGCTCATCTTCTATATCATGCTTATTGTCGTTTGCCGCCTGCGGTACCTGCTCATCTGCTATATCAGTATTTGGCTGTGCCTGCGGTGCCTGGATGCCATCCCGTGGATTATTCTGTCCGTCAGGCACTATTGTATTTCCGGCATTTGCTCCATCTGCAGCTCCGTTATTTGCTGTTCCTGCTGCATTGCCCGCTGCATTTGCAGCTCCTGCGGCCGTTGTATTGCCATTTGTCACATTTCCACCGGCAGCATTGTCATTTGCCCCATTTCCGGCGGCAGCCATGCTGGATGCTGCCCTTGAATATACAAAATTGAACACGTTTTCTGACGCATTTGACGACAGCTTTCCTGTCTGATTATAGCTGTCCGGAATATATCCATCTATATACAGATATGCTATAACAGGCTCATCACCCACATTACCATAATAGGTACGGCTTTCAGCAAGCTTATTGCCATCTGTATCCACATAGTTGACTGTATACTCAGCAAGCTCGCCCGGTATGCCATATGCTACAACATAGTCCTGATCTCCTGATACGAGAAAAGCCGACTGTGCAACCGTATTATTGTCACGGCCGCTTAATCTGATTCCCTTTACATAGTACTTGCTGTTTTCATTAAGTGCCACACTGCCCTGTGCATCACAGCTGATGACATCTCCATATTCAAGACCTGTGACAATTATTTTGTCTCCTTTAGCAGAAACAGAAACCGAAGCCTCATTGCCTGATGCCTTGCGCACCTGCACACCACCGTTTATGCTTCCCTGACCGCCGGCCGAGAAGGAAACTGTGTATGTATATGAAAATGCCTTTGCATCTTTTGTCTGTGAGAAAACACCGGTTATGACAACAAGAGCTGCAAGAAAATATTTAAGCAATCTTTTCATTTTGCTTAGCCCCCTTTCTGTCACTTGCGAAAGCCAGTACCATCAAAATAATACCAATCACAAACACTACAGCTGACGCTATTGACCAGATATCTCCGGTCTTCACCTTGCTCGTTGTAGTTGTAAATGTAGGTGGATTTTGCGAAGTCGGATTTGAATTGTCCTCCACAGCAAAGTTCATCATGAGCTTTGCGAGTGTATCCTGATATATATTACCCTGACTTTCTCCGTCAAGTCCTACTAAAAGCTTCACACTGCCTCCCTCTCCAGGCTCTAAGGTCTTTAAATAAAAAAACTTATCCAGAGAGTTTGTAGCCTCATTGAGTCCTTTTCCGGCCGTTGCCTCCTTCTCTCCACCTACGCTGGTGCTGCTGTATATAGTGTCCTCTTTTCCATCCGGTCCTACGAAAGTAAGAATATATGAGTATCCACCATTTTCAGCCACAGCCTGTGTATCCTCAAGACTCTTTAATACATCATTGGACATATACCATTTCGTCGAAATACTGCTGTTATTCTTTATATCAACGGAAAATATGACAGAATCTCCCGGCTCCATCTGAGAGACAGAGGCTGCTATTTTATTTGAATCGAACGAACTGACCATCTCCTTGCCGGTAAACTCACATGAGCCGGCTGCAGTAGTATTCTCATCTGCAAATACAGTGCCTATCGAACCAAGGATAAACAACATGCATGATAATAATGCGATAAATTTTTTCATATTGTCCTCCTTTACTCTAAGCTAAGTGCCCCGTCATCTGATATATTTACATCAACACCCCACGCACTCTTAATTGCGTCCTTTGCATTGTGTGTCTGTACTGCATCAACAATCGCCTCCAGCACAAAGCACGCACCATCATACTCATATGTTGTAGTGATGGTGGTAAGTCCGTTGTCATCAGTCTGTGATATCTGACCCACAATAGCTGCGATATCGCCGGATATACTGATTTTGTCTGTAAAATCAGTGGATGTCTGACCTTTTTTTAAAATAGAATTGTAGTAAAATACATTTCGCTCTGTAGTCTCAGCACTCTCATCCTCTGTCCAGCCATCGTTTGTAAAGTCAATCTGTATCTTTGATGGATCAAGTTTTGAAAGCTTATCACCTGTCTCCTTGTCTGCCCAGTAATGCTGCACAGTCACTCTCACATACTCATCTATCGAGCCGCTGTTTTTGACAGCAAGCTTCTCATCGTACTTTTTGTCGAGAATCAGTTTTTCATCTCCGGCATTCTTTAGCATATCTCCAAGCAGCACTCCTGTTGCCTCGCTCCAGTCATCATCCTTATGCTTATAATCACGCCAGCTCACATCATTGCCATTCTCAGTCAAAGTAACACCGATGGATTTGATGTCAATCTGAGCCAGATAATTATCACTCATATATGTAAGAGTCGCTTTTGTAGATCCAATCGTCGATGCTGCAAGCATTATCGCAGAGGATGCTGCAAGTATAATTGGAAGTTTTCTCTTCATTACTCTTCGCCCTCCTCTTTATCATATTGTGCTGTCGCATCCCATTTTGCATCAGGTGCGACACACGGATTGCCATTCTCATCATATGTGACAGGAGTACACTCCTGAACCACAACTACATTGAAGCTGGTCTTTACCTTTTCACTAACTGTGATAGCTGCAACAATTGGCTCGGTTTTGCCCCCAACCGGCACTACCTGGCTGTAATACCAGTAGCCATCATCTGAAAGGCTCCAGTTTGAGCCTGATGCCTGTATATCAAACTGGCTTGCTGCAATTACCTTTACCCTGACAAAACAGTCTGCTTTTCCTGTATTCTCAATCTCAATAGTTTTCTTCCAGTCCTTAAACTTCTCCTTGACATCAGTTGTAGGACCGATATCTACTGAGATACCGCCCTTTGCCGTAGCATAGGTTGTAAAATATGCCAGTGTCGGTTTAACTGAAACACCACAGACAATGAGCGTTGCAGCAAAGGCTGCACATACAAGAATACGGTGATTTCTATTAAGTTTTTTACAAGACTCTGATAATTTTTTCATTAATTCTGCACCCATTCCCATCCGGTTCCGTCATACTCAAAATGGTTTACGACACCGGTACTATAAATCAATTTGTCGTTGTAATCGTTTGTGAAATCAACATCTGCGGTCTCACCGGCCACAATCTGTGTCTCTATGCTGTCTGAGGAGGTCACCTGATAACTGCCAGCGGCATATACCTCCTTTACTATCACCCTTGACCCTGCCGGAATATTGTCAATAACTACGCTCTTAGCTCCTGTACTGTCAAATCTGATTGACGCAATATCGGAAAACACCACCTTGCCATCCCTGTCGTAGGCCTCAACATCAAATGCAAACACCGGCTCACCAAGTGCTGTATTGTATGTCTTTAATGTTTTAGTAATCTGTAAGCTTCCCATAAGCCCGGTCTGTTCAGGCTTCAGCTCGATATCGATATCATCATATATCCATGAATCTGAGCCGCTTCCTGTCATGGCAAACTCATTATTAGGAGCCGAAACCAGATACGGCACAAATGTGTATCCAAATCTTGCCGAATTAGCCGGCTTTGCATACACCAGATACAGTCCCGTCTTAACACCTGTGACGGTTCCCCTTCCGTTTGAAACATCTATTTTCTCATCTGCTGTCAGAGAACCTTTGTCTGCAATGTCCGCAGCAGTCTTTGCCATCTTTTCCCAGTCATCTGCGGTAGTTTTGCTACTGATATCTGATATAGATTTAGCCAGCTTATCAAACTGCTTCGTTGCAGTGTATACATCATTCTCATCTACATCTGCCACTCTGTAAAGCTCTACAGGAAAATCCACAGTGTACAGATCCTCCCATGTATCAGGGATATCAACTGTTATAGAGCATTTCTTATCAATATCAATATGCGTCCTTGCAAAAATGCTTCCACATGGCAGGGAAAACAAGACAATCGCTGCTATAACTATACTGACAGCTCTTTTTATACTATTGTGCATTTTTCCTCCTTCCTGATTCTATCTGAATCTATACAATATCGTTTTACTAAGTATCTTACAAATTATAATATACAAAACCAGAAACAAAATACCAAGCACTATGGCTTCATGTAACGGCTGTACCTGCTTTACATCCTCGACAATAAGTCCCTGTGCATCATTTGCAATCCTGTGACCTCTGATAAGAAGCCTGTGGGAATTCACACCATACGGTGTACATGTGATAAGAGTACAGTAATCCTGTCCTTCCTCAATCTTTAAGTCATTAAGCTCATCTGGTAAAACAATCCTTATCTGATCAACCTCGTAGGTCAGTGTCTCGCCAAGCACATACAGCTTGAAGGTGTCACCCTCTGCCATCTGGTCAATATCCGTAAAAAGCTTAGATGACGTAAGTCCTCTGTGTCCTGAAACAGCACAATGTGTGCTTGCTCCGCCAACCGGAAGCGATGTACCCTCGATATGGCCAACACCTATCTGAAGTATTGTATTGTCTGTGCCGTGGTAAATCGGCAATGAGACATTGATGGACGGAATCTCAACATAGCCCATGACTCCTGTGCCAGATACATCAAGTAGGCTTTCATACTCTGCTCTGTCCGAATCAGACATATCATATCTGTCCTGCTTGCTTAATAGCTTTTCATTGTAAGCCTCTGCCGCCTGTCTCATTTCTTCAAGCTTTTGTTCATCTGTATTGTCTACTGCATCGACATAGCTTGCAATTGCCCTTGACTGATGGAATGAATTCCAGTAATCACTCACCGTCGGATATAGCAGTAAGGACAGTCCTGCAAGAAACACTATGACAAACAAAATAGTTGATAATTTTCTTCTCATAGCACTCTCCTTACTGTTATCATTTGCATATAATTATGCCTATTGTAACTGCCACGAACCACTAAAGTGGCCCATGGCAGATATATTTTATCATAAAATGATATTATTTAACACGCTTCTTTGTTACAAGAACAATTCCGCCACCTACAACTAATATAGCACCGATTACATAAATTGCAACACGTCCGGCACCACCGGTTGAAGGAAGGACTGAGCCCTTTAAGTTCTGTACAGGTGTGCTTAAGCTGCCCTCAGCTTTATCTGCTTTAAGTGTAATATTACCGGTCACCTTATCTCCACTTAATGAATTAAGCTCAGGAGCATCAGACTCAATTGAGTGGTCTGCTGTGATTGTGAATGCAATATCATTTGCAGTATTGTATTCATCAGGAGTCTTTGTCTCCTTAAGTACATAATCACCATCATCAAGACCGCTGAATGTGAAGACATCATTCTTATCACCGGAAATTACCGCTTTGATTTCTTTGTCTGCTTCGCCTTTAATCTTTTTATAAAGAGTGAACTCTGCACCATCGAGTGCTTTATTGTTCTCATCTACCTTGTTGATTACAACCTTGTATGTAAATACGATTACTGTATCTTCCGGAGTCTCACCTTTGTCTCCCTCTCCGCCATTGTTAGGGTTGTTAGAGAACTCAAGCTTAACCTTATTTGGGTTTCCTTTTGAACCGATAACAGCATTCTTATTGAGAGTTGCTTTGTACTCAACTACAACCTTATCACCATTTTTAGCTTCAAATCCCTCTGCTAAAATGTTGTCACATGTAAAAGTAAGCTTTTTGCCAGCTGCGTCATAATTTGTTGTAAAGAATGATGTAACATCCTTATCACCTAATTTAACAGTAACAGTTCCTTCATTGTAATCAAGTCCCTGTGAAAGAGTATCATCAAATTTGAGGAAATATGACTTATATGACTCAACATTTACAGGTAATGTAGCTGTAAGCTGGAATGGAACTGCATCTGTGATATCATAATCGGCTGAATCCTGCCATCCGGTTGTATCACCTGTTGTGTCATTTGTATCTTTTACTTTCTTCTCAACAGAAGGTACATCTGTCTTTGGTGTGATTGTTGTATTAGCAACGATATTGAGAATATACTCTGTGTAAGCCTCGTCACCTGTTAAAGAGCTGTCCTTATCCTTGATGAGATAGTAACCAGGCTCAAGTCCTGTAATCTCAGTCTTGGCATTGTCCTGTGTTACTGAAACAGAACCTGCTGCTGTAGTGCTTAAAGCTTGAGCAATTTTCTGTGCCTCTGCCTTAAGGGCTGAAGAGTTTGACTGCATTCCTGAAAGCTTCTCTACATAAGCTTTTGCATCCTTATTAGACTCAAGATCTGTCTGTTTGTCTTCCTGGATACCGCTACCCCAGCCTACGTTTGAAAGTGTTTTCTCTGATTCTGAAAGGTCACCCTTTAAAATCTGGTAAGCCTCATAAGTGTGGCCTGCCTTTGCATTATTAACCGTGATGGTAAATGTTTTTTTGGCGCCTTCGCCCTCAGCAAATACTGTAACGCTCATTGCAAGTGTAAGTATCATCGCAAGAACTAAAGCAATGCTTCTTTTGATTGTTTTCATATTGCATTCTCCTTTTTATAATGTTTTATGTTTTTATAGAAAAGTGTTATTGCAGCTATTGCTATAAGCACAACTCCACTTAACATATACAACCATCTGTTACCGCTTCCACCTGTTTCCGGAAGCTGATACTCTATGAGTTTGTTTGTAATCTCAACAGTACCGGACTCTATTGCATTGGCGCTGCCCGGTGCAACGTTTGCATCAGTCTTTGTGATTTGAGTACCATTTATATCCTTAAATATATATGAAACATCATAGCCTGACATACTGTTGTTCTGATTTATTCCAACCTCTGTCACATAATATTTATATGTGGTACCGGTCAGAATACCATTTTCATTTACACCCTGCAATGGCAGATTTTCAAATACATATGACCATTCACCTGCCGAATCAGCTGTCACCTCAACCGGATTGCCATACTTCTTATCATTATCAGCCGAATCCACCTGATGCAGCTGCAGATAAATCTTTCCATCAGTCTTACTTAATGGATTGTTCTTTGAATCAGTCCATTTTTTATCAACCGAAATGCTTGTTGTCGAAACAGCTACATCCTCATAATAGTACGGTGTATTTACCTTCGCCATATCACTTCCCTGTAATGAGCTGTTTTCAGCTATAACAGGATGCGCCGAGGTATCTGCACTGAAATAGAAATACTCCTTATGAGGCTCAGTCGAGAGTATATAACCATCCGGAGCCTTTGTCTCAACTATATAATACTGCGTATTATACTCCAGATTATCAGTACTCATACTGATATCAATTCTGCCATTCTTATCAGTGGTATACTTGCCTAACGACTTGTATGAACCATCCGATGTGTATCCAAACAGCTCAAACTCTGCGCCCTCCAGCTGCTTTCCATAATTAGTCTTATCTACCTTATACAAGGTAAATGTATTACTCTTAATTACTCCGGCAGATGATTTTGACTCTTTGTAAACAGTCTGGTTATCCTTTCTGTCTTCTCCTTTTTCGACGCCCTCAAGCTTTGCTGTATTGCTGACATCCATCTTTATAGTATTGTATTGATCCGGCGTACCAAGCACCTTTGCATTCACCTGATATGTATAAGTAAGCATTATCGCCTTGCCATCAGGTATATCTGCACTGATTGTCCTGTATGATGTATCATTCCATTCATACGTGCCATCTTTAGTTGTATACGCCCACTTACAGCCATCTACCGTATCGCCTGCTTTGTATGTGCAATCATCCTGCTTTATTGCCTGCCTGAACTGAACAGTAGCCGGCATTAGATCTATATACCACAATGCCTGTGGGCTGAATGTCATCGTCTTGAATTGAAGCACATCTGTTAGCTTTAATGTATCACTATTATGCAGATAGTCCTTGCCATCAGGGTTTATTATAACTGTATAACGCAGCCTGTGATTATCCTCATCCCACTTGAAGTTCTTGGAAACAACCTTATCGCCCTCAGTAGGATTATCACTACCAGACTCGCCAGGCTTTGACATGGTCTGTGTCTGTTGAGCCCATCCCATATCATTGTTTGTATTCGAGGATGCTGTAGCCATATTCTTATAATCCACTGATTTACCGGCCTCAAAATTCTCAAAGTCATCTATCGTACACTTATATACTACATATATGTGAGAGTTCTCAAACCAACCATGTATCGTTGTATTGTTCTCATCAGGCTTTGTAACCCCTGTAACAACGGTATTAGTGGACTCATCTAACGTTGTACTTGTTTGAATTCCGTTTATGAACCAGTCGCCGTCAGTTACGGTATGCAATGTACCGTCAAAGTCATAATCTGTAAAGCCATCGTTATTCGGATATGCCAGCATTGTCTTTACGCTCTGCAGTGTGACACCATCCGGAAGCTTATCAGTGATGGTATACTCTGTTGCATCGGCATCCATAAGTACATCAACGCGCCATGTGAGTGTTCCATCGCTTTCTGTTGTTTTCAAATAAGTCTGACTTGTATTACCGTTTCCATCAGTCTTTACAATCTTTGATGTCGTATGGCTGTAAGATGCAGATGCACTTGAATTTAAAGCTTCAAATTTATTCACATATTCAACTCTTCCACTTGGCGTTGTGTCGGCGGTTGTGCTGTATGTAAATGCGACTGTCCTTTCACTGTTGCTTATCGGATAATCCTTATTAAAGCTGATATTTACCGAGGTAAATCTGTAGTCATCAGCTTCTGATAATATACTAAAATCGGCCGTTTTTGACTTATTATTCTTATCCAGATATTTAACAGTAATGTCACCGATATATCCATCAAACTTTTCCTTAACCTGACTTACAAAATCCTTCATCTGGGTATAAGTCATGTAATGACAATTCTTCCGGGATTTGGATGACATTGTATCGGCTATGCCAAACTCTTTAGGAAATCCCGATGCCGGAATTGTAAATTTTGCTTGCCACTTTAAAGTATACAGCCCGTTATCTGTCTTTTGAGCTTCAACAAGCCTCTTCGTAATATCCTGCTTTGTTTTTGGAACATTTACACTTGAAGAACCATCATATGACTTATCATCCTTAGTAAGGGTAGCCTTATTATTAAATTTCTGGTCATCAAATGTCCGCAATGCGTCTGTATAATATTTGACAGTATACTTATTGCAGTTCTTGTTACCATCTGTAGGATTAAATGTAACCGATGTCACCTTGCCACTGCTGTCTTTGTTAATTGTATATCCGTCACTAGGTGATATATCAATGCCTGTAATTTTATCAAACATATCATCTGTCAGGACAGCTCCCGCAATATCCTCACAGCTTTTATTTACTGTAACCGTCCAGATAATCCGGTTATTAGTCTTATCATATTTACCGGATTTCTCTATAAGATTTTTGTAATACTTCACATAGCTGCTTGATGTATCTATGACAGTTTCTTTTGATTTTTGGTCTGTTGAATTACCTGTAACGAAATTAGTTGCCTGCCATGTAGCATTATTTCCCAAATCTCCGGCATTGGTCAGGTAATACCTGTATGTAATAGAACAACTCTCACCTGCACTTAATTTTGGAAGCTTTGCAGTAAGTGTTGCCTTTCCCACATCTGCCGGGTCATCCTTTCCTGTCGCCTTTGCAGTATAACTACGGTCAACAGCCTGACCGTTTTTCTTTATGCTGTAGGTAAATCCGGTAGTATCAACCCTCATACCATTGCCGTTAAATTCATCTGTGATTTCGATATCATCAGGTGTACCTTTTGTAGAGGACACATCCACAGTAAACTCAACATAATAATTACCATTTTCATCAATACCAATATTATTATTATTTGTATTGCTCTTCTTTACAGAAATATCGTAGTTTAAGGAATCATTTCCGTTCCAGTGGATATTATCCTTGTCTACTGTTATGGTAACATCACCACCGATATAGATATCCACATCACCGGAATCATTGGTCTTGCCCTCGCCAAGAGCTTCTGCCTTTGCCCAGCCTTTTATATCGCTGCTGTTACCCTCAATATAACCATCTGCAAACTTGATAAGAATTGCATATGTACCATCCTCATTCTTGATATATCTGTACTGAAACTGTTCCTTATCGCCGTTGTCATCACATTTTGTCTTCCAGTAATTGCACAGCTCATCCGGAATAGTCACCGATGGATCATAGACATAATAGTAATTCTTAACAGTATTGCCATTGGCATCTACCGTATCATTCTTTCCGATTCCAAAGTCCAACTGAACCTCAAGCTTGAACTTCTCGCCGTTCCAGTCCACCGGTTTGCCCTCACTTGACATTTTGGTATATGAGCCATTTGATTGCAGTTTTTGAAGATTAACATAGTTTTCTGTGACATTATCTATGGTAAAATCCTTCTGATTCTGATCTGCTGCTGATGCAGGTTGTATAAGTCTGTATGCAGTAATGCCCAGCACTATAACAGCCATCGATATAATAAATGTAGCAAGCTGTCTACGTCTTCTCACTCTTTTAAGACGTTCTTTGCCGAGACGTTCCATATCCTTATCCATTCTGCATCCTCCTTTCATAGAGTTATATATAATTTCATTTAATTAATCTCTTAATCATTATTCAACAGCTAATATATTACACCCTTTTGGTCACACAACGGTCACACGGGACTTTAAATCGGGATTTTCTATTTTTTTACCAAAAAGTTTCAAATAACACTAATCAATTTTGCCAATTTTAGACAACGGCCAGATGGCAAATGTGATTTTGCCGACCACCTGTTCCTCTGAGACACAGCCTATAGCTGTATTTCTCGAGTCAAGTGATACGCTTCTGTTATCGCCCATCACGAAAATTTTCGACTCCGGAACCTGATAAGGCAGCTCTATATTGCAGTCTCCTAAAGCTTTTTCCTTGAGATACGGCTCATCAATCGCAATATCGTTTACGTAAACAGTTCCATCATCCGATATATTGACCCAGTCACCCGGCATCGCAATAACTCTTTTTACAAGTATCTTGTTATTGTAATAAAAAGCTATGACATCTCCTGTTTTAAAGTCATGTCCCTTTGATGCCATAAGCACCTGCCCCTCCTGTAACGTCGGTGACATAGAGGTTCCGGTCACCTGCAAAATCGGAAGCCACAGGTTTGCGACCAATATTGCTGCCGCTGCCACTACCACAAGTGTTCCTACGGTATTGAAGAGTGTTGCTGCAAATTTGTTGTTATACTTCACTCTTCTTAGCTCCTGACGCAGCTCCTTTATGCCAAGATCATCGCTATAACGGTCATAGTCGTCTGTCATGATACTGCGATAGCCCGATGTATCTTCAGTCTTCTCAGCACTTTTATTCTCAACTTCTTTATTCTCAACTCTGTTTTCTTCTGAAACCTTCCTTGATATTTCCTTTTCTATATGTACAGATATATCCTCCGGCCGGTTTTCTTTTTTAGTTTGCTGATATTCCTTTTCTATTTCAATATTTTTTTCTATATCAATGGTTATATCAGGTGCAGGTGTTACATATTTGACCGGAATTATTTCCGCTATTTCCTGTGATATATTTTCATCAACATTTTTGGTCTGCTTATGTACCTGCGTTACTTTTTCAGATGACTTAACAGATGTTTCCATCATATGTGCCAAAAGTAAATCAAGCTTATCCTCATTGGTAAGTGGTTTCTGTTCGACATCCTTCAGCTCCTCATCTTTGCTTAAATCCACTACATCAATATTATTTTTGCTTTCTGCAACAGCTGCAGTATTGTTATGATTAATCTCTGCAACTACCTTTTTATTGTATTCAGCATCTGTGTAGCTTTTTGTCGAATTTGTAAGGTTAGCTGATTTATTCTGCTTAATTTTCTTCTGTTCTCTTTTTTTTCTTAGCTCAATGTACTTTACAGCAACTCTTGCCAGAGCATATATTGCCTTTTTATATATTTTTTCTATCATTCTTTTGTCCAATTATCCATTCATAAACACAAAATATTGCTTCTATATTATTTTCTTGTCAGATTATTTGAAACCATTGATATTACAGCAGCAAATTTTTGGATTTCCTCTGTTGCTGACGTGAGTTTGTTAATTGCAGCATTGATATCACCCGATGTCTTTACCTCACGCTCAAGTGTCTGAATATGTTTTTTTGTCTCGTCAAGCTCTTTTCTTAAGTGTTCAACCTCTTTACTTCTGTCTAAAAGCATCTCTAGCAGCTCACTTCTGCTCAGCTTCTTTAATTCTTTTGCTTCCATATTCACAACCTCCATATATCAAAACAACCAAAGAATAGCTTACTATATCTTTGGTTGCCCTTTATTATCTGTATTATATTACAAAATTAAAATTCAAATTTCTTTGCAAAATAAGCATCAAGCTCATCAATTGCGATACGCTCCTGCTCCATTGTATCACGGTCACGCACTGTCACGCAGTGATCTTCCTCTGAATCGAAATCATATGTCACGCAGAATGGTGTTCCTATTTCGTCCTGACGACGATATCTCTTTCCGATTGTTCCTCTGTCATCATACTCACAGTTGTATGTCTTTGACAGCTGTGCAAATACCTTCTCAGCGCTCTCATTGAGCTTCTTTGACAGTGGAAGCACTCCAATCTTTACTGGTGCAAGTGCAGGATGGAAATGGAATACTGTTCTTACATCCGGCTTCTCCGGTGTACCGATATCCTCCTCATCATAAGCTGCACAAAGGAAAGCGAGTACTACACGGTCAGCACCGAGTGATGGCTCGATAACGTATGGCAGATATTTCTCATTCTTCTGGTCATCAAAGTATGTGAGATCCTGTCCTGAAACTTCCTGATGACGTCCGAGGTCATAATCTGTACGATCTGCAATGCCCCACAGCTCGCCCCATCCGAACGGGAATAAGAACTCGATATCTGTAGTTCCCTTTGAATAGAAGGCTAACTCGGCAGGATCATGATCACGCAGTCTCATCTCATCCTCCTTGATTCCAAGAGAAATCAGCCAGTCGCGGCAGAAGCCTCTCCAATACTTAAACCACTCAAGGTCTGTTCCAGGCTCGCAGAAGAACTCAAGCTCCATCTGCTCGAACTCACGTGTTCTGAAGGTGAAGTTACCAGGTGTAATCTCGTTACGGAATGACTTACCAACCTGTCCAATACCGAATGGAATCTTTTTACGTGATGTACGCTGTACATTTTTAAAGTTTACAAAGATACCCTGTGCTGTCTCAGGACGAAGATATACTGTATTCTTAGCATCCTCTGTAACACCCTGGAATGTCTTGAACATGAGGTTGAACTGTCTGATATCTGTGAAATTGTGCTTGCCGCATGATGGACATGGAACATTGTGCTCCTTGATGAAATCTACCATCTGCTCGTTTGTCCAGCCATCAACTGATGTCTCAAGCTCAATACCATTGTCCTGTGCAAAATCCTCGATGATTTTGTCGGCTCTGAATCGCTCGTGGCACTCCTTACAATCCATAAGCGGATCTGAGAAGCCGCCGAGATGTCCTGATGCAACCCATGTCTGAGGATTCATGAGGATGGCACAGTCTACACCTACGTTATAAGGATTCTCCTGGATAAATTTCTTCCACCATGCTCTTTTTACGTTGTTTTTAAGCTCTACTCCCAGGTTTCCATAATCCCATGTATTTGCAAGACCTCCGTAAATTTCTGAGCCCGGATATACAAATCCTCTTGCTTTTGCTACCTGTACGATTTTGTCCATGGTCTTTTCCATAATTCTTGTTTCCTCTCTATCTTATGATTTTTATTCTTATTTAAAATTAAATAACGATTTAACAATCCGAATTGTAATAGATTTTATTTATAGTTTATTTAAGTATTAATGCACTAATCTATTTATCAGTCTGCTTATATACTACTTATATATAACATATGTGACATATGACACCGGCACCGAATTATCCTCCTCGCTGTCAAAGTCGAATGTAACCTCGTTATCTTCCTTGACCGAGTTTAATATATCATCATCGCTGACACTGTCATCCGCTCCGTTTTCCGTTCCTTCCGTCGCATCGGATTTTACTGCTTCTGTGCCCTCTGTGACACTCTCTGTCCCTGTAGGCTGTGAGGCAAGCATGCTGTATTTGTCACCAATCGCAACTGTATTATCATCTACAAGCTTTACATTGTCGACAGATACATATAATATTTTGCCTTTCACATGCAGATTTGAACTGCCCTCATAAATAACTACCTTGTAGCCGTTTTCATCCAGAAACTCAGATGATTCACATTTCTTTGCCTTACCATCATCTATTGCAGCAAAATCAGTCTTGAAATCATATCCGGCTGCCAGAGCCTCTGCAATAGTCCCTGAAAAGAGCTTTGTCCCATTAAAATCAGTATATTCGTCAGTTGAAGCATAGCTCATGGTAAGTGATGCTTTCTTTTTCTCGACAGTCAGCTTTTTGAGCTTGACCGAACCGTCATTTTTCTTATTGTAATCGTCTATTGACTTGTCAACATAGCTTTGTAAGTCATCCTGCTTGTATGTAGCTGTATCAAAGTCCTCGACATCCGTAGATACCACACTGCCGTTTTTTGCAACAAACACCGTGCTGTCCTTGGTATAATAATCTGTACCGCACCCGGCAAGCAAACCGCATGTCGCAATAACAGGCAACAGCATTGATAGCTTTTTATTCATAGCTGCCTCCTAAAATATAATCTATGCCATTATACCCTTTTGTATATATGATTTCAAGTATCATATTTAAAAGAGCAATTACAGTAATGCTTATAGCTTAAACAACGATATACATGGTATCTATTAATTATTTCATGATTTAATTTCTTGCTTTAATTTATCAAAGGAAAGCTGCTGATTTAAAATCATGATGCACATAGATTGAAAGATATTCCTTCATTATGCTCCTCAGCTCCTCAAGCACATCATCTGACACTGCAAACCTGTATAGCTTTGTGATATCTGCTGAAACAATATACTGCATGGTATAGAGTGTATCACTTAGTATATGCCTGCCCTGCACCTGCGTGCCACAGTTAGCGCAAAACACGCCTCCGCGTCTTGCCGAAAAGACATTAAGTCCTTCCCTTGAATGACAGTGTATACATGAAAACAGCGATGGTCCCTCGCCATTTATCGTAATAGCTTTAAGCTCAAAAACAGCCCTGACCAGCTCATTTTTATATGCCGGTGATTCAAGAGCCCTGAGTGATTGATAAAGGAGCTTTAACATATCCTTCTCGTCATTGTTCTCCTGACAAAAATATCCGCAGAACTCCAGAAAGTAAAACCCGGTGTATACTGCTTCCAAATCCTGTGTCAGCTCCCTGAAATAGTTACTGATTGTGACCTTTGAAAGAGAATATGCGCTTTTACCCTCAAACAGCTCAAACTCACCGAACGAAAATGGATTGCTTCCTGCCATAAGCTGGCTGTTTGGACGTCTTGCGCCCCTTGCAAAGGCTGTGATTTTTCCCCGTTCCTTTGTGAGAATCGTTATTCTTTTGTCAAAATCCCCTACCGGCATGGCCGAAAGCACCATACCGGTCAACACTACACTCTGTGACATCTTAATCTTACTTTCAAAATACTATTCTTCCTCTTTGTATCCAAAGTTCTTGATGAGGAAGTCGCTGTCTCTCCAATCCTTCTTTACCTTGACCCATAACTTTAAATTCACCTTGCAGTCAAGCAGTCTTTCCATCTCATAGCGCGCATTGGTGCCGATTTTTTTGAGCATGCTGCCCTGCTTTCCTATAATGATTCCTTTATGGGAGTCTCGCTCGCAGACAATTGTGGCATCCATATCTATAATAGAACCACTCTTTGTCTTTCTTGTTTTCATGCGGTCAATTCCTACGGCAATGCCATGCGGTACCTCATCATTTAAAGCATGGAGTGCTTTTTCCCTGATAATCTCAGCACAGATTGCACGCTCCGGCTGATCTGTGATGGTGTCCTCATCATAGAACTGTGGGCCATAAGGCAAATACTTAAATATAGAATTAATAACATCATCCGTATTCTGTCCTCTTAAGGCTGATGTAGGAATAATCTCTGCAAAGTCGTATACCTTGCGGTAGGTGTCTATATATTCAAGCACCTTTTCCTTTTCCACTGTATCTACCTTGTTGATAATCAATATAACAGGTGTATTAACCTTTTTAAGCTGCTCTATGATATGCTGCTCTCCCGCCCCGATAAAGTTGGTCGGTTCCACAAGCCACAGCACAACATCCACCTCATTTAATGTCTTTTCCGCTACATTGACCATATACTCGCCCAGCTTGTTTTTTGCCTTGTGTATGCCCGGAGTATCAAGGAACACTATCTGTCCCTTTTCCATATCCGTGTATACTGTCTGGATGCGATTTCTTGTGGTCTGAGGCTTGTTTGAGGTGATGGCAATTTTCTGACCGATAAGCCTGTTCATCAGTGTTGACTTGCCCACGTTTGGTCTACCGATTATTGTAACAAAACCCGATTTGAAATTCTGTATCATTTTTCCTCCTATGTGAATCTGTATTTATATAAGCTTTTCAACATTCTCAAAGAGCCCTGCCGACTCTTTAATCATATTTTCATTGCCGATGACACATATACTGTCCTTCTTAAGTACTGCCTCTACAAGGTCTGCAAGCCTTCTGATATCCTCTGGCTGTGCATTTAGTATCTCATTTCTCTCCTTTTGAATCTGCTCGTAGGTAATACCCTCGAGATATGCAGACAGTGATCTGCTACCCTTTGCTTCCGGATTCATAGGCGTATCAAGTGCACTGAAGGTACCGATAATATACTTGGTCATATCCCTCTCATCAGGCGAAAAGCTCTTTATATACTCAGGTATTCTGTCATAGACATCAAGTGTGTCTGAAAGGTTAGGGTCTCTATATGAGACAAAGTAGCTCTCTCCGCTTCTAAGGAATGTATTCATGCAGCCGTAAGCACCACCCTTTACCCTGACATTTATCCAGAGATAATCATAGCTTAAGATGATACGCAGCAGTCTCAGTGCTCCGGTGTATTCATAGCCCTCGCAGATGAAATCACCTGTTTTTGCCACATACTGTATCTGGGATGCATCGATAAAGGCTTCCTTTGCTGTGTTAAAATGAACCTCAGCCTGATTGCCTACAGCACTCATTTTATCAAATCCAGCTATAACTTTCTCCAATGATAGCTTTGCATTGCCATATGCTTCACTATTTCCGGTAAAGCTGATGAGCATTCTGTTTCTTGCAAACAGCTTTTTGGCTATTGCAGCAAGCTTATCTGACACACTCTCCGGTGACTCGAAAAGCTCCTTTTCTATACGGCATATAGAGCGGTAAAAAGCAATACCCTTTAGCTCGTCCTGATAAAGTGCATAGCGTGAGAAGCTCGACATGCTTCGCATAGCTGCAACCAGATGGCCTGAGCTGCTCAGGTTAGCCTGAAGCCTTGCCTTAATCTGTGCTACAATCTCGCCCAGTCTCTTTGTATCGGTAAAATCAGATGTAAGAAGCATCTGCTCCATAAGCTCAAGTGCCTTGTCAAGATTTTTCTCCAATACCTTCAGCTTCACCTCAAACTTAAAAACGAAATTATTTCTATCCTTAATATCCGGGTGACTTGCAGTACCTGTGCTGATTCCGCCGGTATATATATTGGTCGCATTGGCTAAATCGGTATAGCTGTAATTTTCGGTACTCACCAATCCGAGTGCGTTTGTGAAAAAGCCAAGATAGCCAAGCTCGCTCTGTGCAAAATCACCTGCATCAAATAAAAATGATATATAATCAATACCGTTTGACTCTATGTCATGGCGCACAACCTTTACATCTGAAAGTGTGTCCTCAATGTTTGAAAAAGGCATAGCCTCCTTTTTCATGTCAGCTCTTGTAAGCATCGGAAGCTTACGCAGATCCTCATCTGACGAAGGCTCCTCCTGATATTTCTTTAAATGCTCTGTCTCCTCAATCAGCTTGTCAATCTCTTCATCCGAAAGAGATGCCTTGTAATCGGAAAGCTCCTTTGCCAAAGCCTCCTCCCTCTCATTACCAAGTCCACGCTTCGGCTTTACTGTGACAGATGAACCATGGGTATTGTCAAGCAGATATTCCTGTATAAGCTTTTCAAAATAATCCGTATCTACAGCCTTTCGAAGCTTTGCAAAGGTACCAAGACACTCCAGATGTATAAAAGGCTTCATATCATCAAACAGCCAGCTGTCTAAGCAGTTTAATCCAAAAAGGAGTCCCTTAGGAAACTGTCCGAAGTCAGCCTCCCTGAACTTAAACTCGCTGCTGTTGATTCCCGCAAGGAGTGCTTCTTTATTAATTCCTGTTTTAACAACTTCTTTAAGAGTGTTTTCTATAATATTTTCAAACTCATCTGCCTGAGATGCATTGGCATTCTTTGCCACAAACGAAAATACCGGCTGCAGAATGCCCGCATCGTATGAGCCATACACATCATCACCGATTCCCGCATCTATCAATGCCTGTTTCACCGGCGCTCCCGGTGAGCTGACAAGTGCATAGTCAAGCACATCAAATGCCTGATAGAGCATCTCATCAAGCGAATCCCCTACCACACGGTTATAAGATAGATAAGTCTTATTCTCCTGTGAATCATCCATGGTAATTGAATACTCTGCCTCAACATTCTTTATTTCATCAAATGCAGGCTGTTTATTAATTTCTGAATTAACTTTTTTATAATCATACAGGCTCAGATATTCCTTATCCAGCCACTCAAGTCTCTCGACAACATCCATATCACCATACAGATAAATGTATGAATTGGATGGATGATAATACTTGTGATAGAAGTCCAGATATGCTTCATACGTAAGCTTAGGAATATACTCCGGATTACCGCCTGAATCCTTGCTGTAGGTATTGTCAGGGAAAAGTGAGCGGTAAATCTGGCTTGAAAGCACCTCATCCGGCGATGAGTATGCTCCCTTCATCTCATTGTACACCACTCCGTTTATCTTAAGCTCATCATCCTTGCCTGTAAGCTCGTAGTGCCAGCCCTCCTGCTTGAAAATCTCCTCGTACTTTGTGATATTTGGATTAAACACTGCATCCAGATACACATCCATGAGATTCTTAAAATCCTGATCATTACAGCTGGCAACAGGATAAACTGTCTTGTCAGGGTATGTCATAGCATTTAAAAATGTATTGAGCGAGCCCTTTGCCAGCTCAATAAAAGGATCCTTTACAGGGAACTTCTTTGAACCGCATAGTGTGGTATGCTCAATAATATGCGGTACACCCGTCTCATCCTCCGGCGGAGTCCTGAAGCCTATATAAAAGACCTTGTTATCATCATTATTTGATAAAATGGCAATCCTTGCACCACTTTTTTTGTGTCTCAGAATGAATCCATCCGACTGGACATCCTCCACTCTGTGCTCATCTAAAATCTCGTATTCAGCCAAATCGTGAATCGTCATCAATTATTCCTCCTAAAATGCGATGATGATAGTATACCACATTTTTACATATTATAGTTAAATTAAAAGTATATTTACCACAAAAAATCTGTTAAAGGCATATTTTACAACATCCGGCTTTCAAAACAAAGTTCTATGCCCCTGTCTGAATATTAACATCCACCTGTGGAAACGGAATTTCGATGTTATTTTTATCAAATGCTGTTTTAATTTCTTCTGTAAGCTGCCATTTTGTGTTCCAGTAATCCTCGTTCTTCACCCAGATTCTCGCACCGAGCTCTATTGCCGAATCCTGCAACTCACTCACAAACACATTGCTCGGCTCATCGCGAAGCATCGTATCTGCTGATGTGACAACAGATTCCAGCACACTCTTTGCAAATGCTAAATCTGTACTGTAGGATACTGTTACTCTCAAATCAAGCATCCTCTTATCCATCATAGATACATTTGTGATACACGAATCAGCAAGCTTTCCGTTTGGTATCATAACCATCTTGTTATCTATTGTCAAAAGCCTTGTATAAAACAGATTTATATCCTTTACAGTGCCCTCTGTACCACTTGAACCGTCAACTATGTAATCGCCCACGCCAAACGGCTTCATCAAAAGAATAAGCACTCCTCCTGCAAAATTTGACAGACTGCCCTGCAATGCCATACCTACAGTAAGTCCGGCAGAGCCAAGAACCGCTATAACAGAGCCGGTCGCCACTCCAAAGCCCGAAAGCAATGCCATGACAAGGATAAAATACAAAAAATATTTAATCACATTTGCCAGAAACGATGCCACTGCAGCGTCCATTCTGCTTCTATCAAATCCTTTTTTTATTATTTTTACGATTGATTTAATCACCTTAATACCAATAAGCAGTATCACAATCGCAACAACAAGCTGCACGAGAAAGCTTATAAGCGATGGCATATATTTCTCCAGATACGTCTTTACAATGCCCGGGTTTTCAATAACCTGCTGTACCTCGGTATTTGCAACCGGCACTGATACTTCACCAAGAATTTGTCTAATCATATAATCTCCTATATCTCTCTTATATCTCTTATATTTCTTATATATTTTCTATATTTGTTATTTCCTTATAACCCACTAAATCCCCCATATAAAATATGGGGGATCAGTATTTAAATCAAATATTAATTCACTATTTAATAACTCTCACTCTGAGCACTCCGTCAATGGCAGAAAGCTTCTCAACGGTAGAAGCATCAATAGCTGAATCAAGATCAAGAAGTGAATATGCATAGTCACCCTTGCCCTTGTTTGTCAGATCAGATACATTGATATCAGCCTCTGCAAGAGCTGTTGTAATCTGTCCAATCATACCCTTAACATTCTTGTGAAGGATTCCGACTCTGCCTGAAGCTGTGCATGCACCCATGCTGCAGTCAGGGAAGTTGACTGAGTGAACGATATTACCATTCTCTAAGTAATCTCTCAGCTCCTTGACAGCCATAACTGCACAATTGTCCTCTGACTCTGCTGTAGATGCTCCAAGATGAGGTGTTACGATGCAGCCCTTTGCTCCAACAGTTGTGTTGTTAGGGAAATCTGAAACATACTTCTTAACCTTTCCCTTGGCAAGTGCATCTACCATAGCCTCTTCGTCAACGAGAAGATCTCTGGCAAAATTTAATACGATAGCGGTTGGCTTCATCATTGCAATAGCATCAGCGTTTACCATCTTCTTTGTTGAATCAAGAAGAGGTACATGGATTGTGATGAAATCACAATTCTTGTAGATGTCCTCAACATTACTGATATGCTTAACGCTTCTTGAAAGGTTCCATGCGGCATTTACTGAGATGTATGGATCATATCCGTAAACATCCATGCCCATATGTACTGCAGCATTTGCAACAAGTACACCGATGGCTCCAAGTCCGATAACACCGAGCTTCTTGCCTGAAATCTCTGTTCCTGCAAAGTTCTTTTTCTGCTTCTCGGCTGTCTTTGCAATATTCTCATCGTTCTGGTTTGCAAGACACCAGTCGATACCTCCAACGATATCTCTTGATGCATAAAGCATTCCGGCAAACACAAGCTCCTTAACACCGTTTGCATTGGCTCCCGGTGTGTTGAATACAACAATTCCCTGCTCGGCACACTTGTCAAGCGGAATATTGTTTACTCCTGCTCCTGCTCTTGCCACAGCAAGCACCTTGTCACCAAGCTCCATGTCATGCATAGCGGCACTTCTTACAAGTGCTGCATCTGCATCCTTAATATCATCAACCTTTTTATAATCGTCAGAGAACAGGTCAAGACCTACTCCTGCGATTGGGTTTAAGCATGTGTAATTAAACATTATGCATTCTCCTCCTCAAACTTCTTCATAAACTCTACAAGCTTCTCAACGCCCTCTTTTGGCATAGCATTGTAGATAGATGCTCTCATTCCGCCAACTGTACGGTGTCCTTTAAGGTTTACAAATCCGGCTGCAGTTGCCTCCTTTACAAACTTGGCATCAAGCTCTGCATCTCCTGTTACAAACGGAACATTCATGAGTGATCTGTCCTCTTTTCTTACTGTTCCCTTAAAGAGCTTGCTCTGATCAAGGAAATCGTAGAGAATCTTGGCCTTCTCCTCATTTCTCTCCTTCATAACTGAAAGACCGCCCATCTTCTTGAGCCATTTGAATACCTTGCCACAGATATAGATGCCGTAGCATGGTGGTGTATTGTAAAGAGAATCGTTATCGGCCTGAGTCTTCCACTTGAGCATAGTTGGTGTGCCCGGTAGACAATCATCTGTGATAAGGTCCTCTCTGATAATTGCTATAACTACTCCGGCAGGTCCTACATTCTTCTGTACTCCGCCATAGATAACAGCATATTTTGATACATCTACAGACTCTGATAAGAAGCATGAAGATACATCAGCTACAAGGTTCTTTCCCTTTGTGTTTGGAAGCTTCTTGTACTTTGTTCCGTAGATAGTATTGTTCTCGCAAATATATACATAATCCATATCATCTGTGATTGGTAAATCTGAACAGTCAGGTATGTATGAGAAGGTCTCATCTGCAGACGAAGCAAGCTCTACGGCGTCTCCGTAAATCTTAGCCTCGGCAAACGCCTTTTTAGCCCACTGACCTGTGATAATGTATCCTGCTTTTTTATTTTTCATAAGGTTCATCGGTACCTCAGCGAAGAACTGTGAAGCACCACCCTGAAGGAAAAGTACCTTGTAATTGTCAGGTATATTCATAAGCTCGCGGAGATCTTTCTCGGCATCCTTGATGATGTCATCAAACCATTTAGATCTGTGGCTCATCTCCATAACCGACATTCCGCTTCCCTTATAATCCATCATCTCTGCTGCTGCTTCCTGCAATACCTCCTCAGGTAAAACTGCAGGTCCTGCTGAAAAATTGTAAACTCTACTCACTCTAATTTCCTCCTTGTGTCGCATTGTAGTCCTCTTCATCGAAAGACTCGTTGATAGGCTTGCCCGGTGCAACCATAGGCCATACCTTGTCATCTGAATCAATGATACAATCGATGACAAACGGTGTCTTGCTCTTTAAGGCATCTGCAAATGCTTTTTCAAATTCTTCCTGGGTCTTAACACGTCGTGCGGTGGCTCCCATTGCTTCTGAAAGCTTTACATAATCCACCCCATCATCAAGTACGGTTGCCGAGTAATGCTTCTCGTAAAAAAGAGTCTGCCACTGGCGTACCATTCCAAGTACATGGTTGTTTATTATAACCTCGATAAGAGGAAGCTTTTCTCTTGAAGCTGTTGCAAGCTCGTTCATGTTCATTCTGAAGCATCCGTCACCTGCAATATTAACTACAGTCCTGTCAGGATTTGCTGTCTGGGCACCAATTGCAGCACCAAGACCGTATCCCATGGTACCAAGACCTCCTGATGTAAGAAGTGTTCTTGGCTTACTGTATTTGTAATACTGGGCTGCCCACATCTGATGCTGACCGACCTCAGTAACCATTATAGCATTTCCTTTTGTCATTTCATAGATTTTTTCAATAACAAATGGTCCGCTAAGTCCCTCTTTGTGATATGTAAGAGGAAAAGTCTTTGCATATGCAAGCACATGCTCTACCCATGAATTGTGGTCAAGCTGCGTAAGCTTTTCGTTGATGCGTGTAAGTATTTCCTTCACATCGCCTATAACACTCGATGTAACACGGATATTTTTATTAATCTCTGCTGCGTCTACATCAAACTGCAATATCTTGGCCTGGTCTGCAAACTTTTTAGGATTGCCAAGCACTCTGTCCGAAAAACGTGTACCAATCGCAATCAAAAGGTCGCACTCTGAAACTCCAAGGTTTGAGGTCTTTGTGCCATGCATACCAAGCATGCCTGTGTAGTTATCACTTGTGCCATCATATGCACCCTTGCCCATGAGCGTATCGCAAACAGGTGCATTCACCTTGTCTACAAATTCCTTAAGCTCTTTGCTTGCTCCGGAGAGAACCACTCCGCCTCCAACAAATATATATGGCTTTTTGGATGCTTTTATGAGTTCAATTGCATTATCAATGTCACTGTCTGTAATTGTTTCTGTCTCACGCTCAGGAAGCTTAATTTCCTGTCTGGTGTACTCTACCAGATCTGCCGTAACATTCTTTGGAATATCCACAAGTACAGGACCCGGTCTGCCTTTTCTTGCTATATTGAAAGCTCTGCGTATTGTATCTGCAAGCTTCTCTACATCCTTTACAATAAAGCTGTATTTGGTTACAGGCGTTGTAATTCCGGCAATATCTATCTCCTGAAAGCTGTCCTTTCCAAGTAACGAGACTCCGACATTACATGTGATTGCGACGATTGGAATTGAATCCATGTATGCTGTCGAAATTCCTGTGACCAGATTTGTCGCCCCCGGTCCGCTTGTAGCCAGACAGACGCCAACTTTTCCAGTGCTTCTCGCATAGCCGTCGGCCGCATGGCTTGCTCCCTGCTCATGTGAGGTCAGCACATGCTTAATCTCCGGATGCTTGTAGAGCTCGTCATAGACATTAAGGATGGCTCCTCCCGGATAACCGAATACTGTGTCAACACCCTGTTCTTTTAAGCATTCTATAATAACCTGTGATCCTGTTAACTGCATCTTGTATTCCTCTTTTTCTTATACGAATCCCTTACGATAATAGGTAAAAGCCTTATTCGTACTGAATTTTCTATCAAAATATATACTACGCGTTCTGCTCGCCCGGAAGTGCAAGGATGGCTCCTCTGTTTCCTGATGTAACAAGCGCTGCGTATCTCTTCAAATAGCCTGTTGTAACCTTCGGCTCCCTTGGCTGCCACTTTGCCTTACGCTCAGCAAGCACCTCGTCTGACACATCGAGCTCAAGCTTCATGTTTGGAATATCAATCTTTATGATATCTCCCTCTTCAACCAGGGCAATCGGTCCGCCTACTGCGGCCTCAGGTGAAACATGACCTATTGAAGCTCCTCTTGAAGCTCCTGAAAAACGTCCGTCTGTGATGAGTGCTACAGAGCTTCCAAGTCCCATTCCGGCAATAGCGGATGTAGGATTAAGCATCTCTCTCATTCCAGGGCCGCCCTTTGGTCCCTCGTATCTGATGACAACTACATCACCCTCTACGATCTTGCCGCCCTTTATTGCTGCAATTGCATCCTCCTCGCAGTCAAATACTCTTGCAGGGCCCTCATGAACCATCATCTCATCGACAACTGCTGAACGCTTTACTACAGAGCCGTCCGGAGCCAGATTCCCTTTAAGCACTGCAAGTCCTCCGGTCTTTGAATATGGATTGTCTACCGGTCTGATGACCTCAGGGTCCCTATTGACTGCATTCTTTATATTCTCTCCAACTGTCTTTCCTGTAACAGTCATACAGTCTGTATTTAAAAGTCCGATATCAGCAAGCTCTTTCATGACAGCCCACACACCGCCGGCCTCGTTTAAGTCCTCCATATATGTAGGGCCTGCCGGGGCAAGGTGGCAGAGATTTGGTGTCCTCTCACTGATTGGATTTGCAAAGCTGATATCAAAATCAAAGCCTATCTCATGAGCGATAGCCGGAAGATGAAGCATAGAGTTTGTAGAGCAGCCGAGTGCCATATCAACTGTGAGTGCGTTCATTATTGCATCCTTTGTGATGATATCTCTTGCCTTGATACCCTTGTTGTACATATCCATAACAGCCATTCCTGCATGCTTTGCAAGACGGATACGCTCTGAATATACAGCAGGTATTGTTCCGTTTCCGCGAAGTCCCATACCGAGTGCCTCTGTAAGACAGTTCATAGAGTTGGCTGTGTACATTCCCGAGCATGAACCGCAGGTAGGACATACCTTGTTCTCATACTCACATACATCATCCTCAGTCATAGTACCAGCAGCGTATGAGCCGACAGCCTCAAACATCGATGAAAGACTTCTCTTTCTGCCCTTTACGTGGCCTGCGAGCATTGGTCCGCCTGATACAAATACTGTAGGCAGATTAAGACGTGCAGCCGCCATCAGAAGTCCCGGCACGTTCTTGTCACAGTTTGGAACCATTACAAGTGCATCAAACTGATGAGCGATTGCCATACACTCTGTAGAATCAGCAATCAGATCTCTTGTGACAAGGGAATATTTCATACCTACATGTCCCATTGCAATACCATCGCACACTGCGATTGCAGGAAATACTACAGGAACTCCGCCTGCCTCTGCAACTCCAAGCTTTACAGCCTCAACGATTTTGTCTATATTCATATGGCCCGGAACAATCTCATTGAATGAGCTTACGATTCCGACCATAGGCTTTTTCATTTCCTCCGGTGTAAAACCAAGAGCATTAAATAAACTTCTTGCCGGTGCCTGCTGCATTCCGGCTCTTGCGTTATCACTTATCATATTTTATCTCCTTATTTATCTCCGACTATTTCTTTGAGTACTTCATCATTACTACTGTATACATAACGATCTGCCTATCTATAACCTGTTAGCTGTCTATTATAAGTCATGCAGCTACACACGTTCTGCGATGAGATCCCCCATCTGCGCTGTGCCTACCTGTGTGATACCCTCTGTAGTCTCACCCGGCTGTGGCATGATGTCGATTGTCCTGTAGCCCTCCTTAAGCACCTGCTTTACAGCATCCTCGATTGCCTGTGCTTCCTTGTCCAGATCAAACGAGTAACGAAGCATCATGGCTGCTGAAAGGATTGTTGCGATAGGGTTTGCAATGCCCTTTCCTGCAATATCAGGAGCAGATCCGCCACTTGGCTCGTAAAGTCCGAACTTTGTATCGTTAAGGCTTGCTGATGAAAGCATACCGATTGAGCCTGTCACCATGCTTGCTTCATCTGATAAAATATCGCCAAACATATTCTCCGTGAGGATAATATCAAACTGCTTAGGATCCTTGACAAGCTGCATTGCACAGTTATCAACAAGCATATGCTCGTATGTAACCTCCGGATAATCCTTAGCGACCTCCTCGACGATCTTTCTCCATAATCTGGAAGAATCAAGCACATTTGCCTTGTCTACGGATGTGACCTTTTTCCTTCTCTTCATGGCTATATCGAAGCCCCGCTTTGCGATTCTTCTAATTTCATTCTCATTGTATGTCAGTGTATCTGTGGCCGTAACAACTCCATCCACCTCTTTTGTCTCTCTGGCTCCGAAGTAAAGACCTCCTGTAAGCTCACGCATAATCATCATATCAAATCCGTCTCCGATGATATCGCTACGGAGCGGACATGCTGCAGCAAGCTCCTTGTACAGGTATGCCGGTCTAAGATTTGCAAACAGATTGAGCGACTTTCTAAGCTTTAAAAGTCCTGCCTCCGGACGAAGCTCAGGTGCCAGCTTGTACCATGGTGATGTGGCTGTGTTGCCACCGATAGAACCCATCAGCACCGCATCTGAATCAAGTGCAGTCGCAATAGCCTCATCTGTAAGAGGAACACCTGTAGCATCAATTGAGCAGCCACCCATAAGGATGTCTGTGTAGTTGAAGCTGTGTCCATACTTGTCTGCTATTTTGTCCAATACCTTTTTTGCCTCAGTGACTATCTCCGGTCCGATTCCATCTCCTGAAATTACACCAACTTTATATTCCATAATTTCTTACCTCTTTTACATAAAAATACATATTCTTATATTAAAGCATTAAAGTAGTTATTTCAATATGCCGGGATATTTTACTTTTTCATGCAATTTATAACTGCAGCTTATAATAACTGCATACTATAATAACAGTTTTTTATTATTATTGCAAGAGATGCGGATAATAAGAAAACCGCCACTTATGTGACGGCTTTACAAATCTGCATTATTTAGCTGAATCCTCTGCTTTCTCAAGGTCAGCGATAGCTGCCTTCTGCATTGGAATACGGCAGTTCTTGTTGTTACCAAACTCAACGATTACAGTATCGTCCTCGATATCGATAACTGTACCGTAAAATCCACTTGTTGTAAGAACTGTGTCTCCTGTTGCAACTTCATTAAGCATAAGCTCCTTTTTCTTCTGCTCCTTCTTCTGTGGACGGATCATAAGAAAATACATAACTGCGAAAAGTACTACTAACCAGACAATCATTCCAATTGTTCCTGCTGCCTGACCGTTTGCTAAAATTGATGTCATCAATTGTTCCTCCTAAATATTCTATAATTGATGTGTTTTAAGCACTATTACCATAATACACGTTAAACGTGCTAACGGCAAGGATTTTTTATCATTTTCGAGATTTTTTATATTTATCTGCTAGCTCTGCTCTCCCTGTGTCATTCCATAGAGCTTTTCAGCCTTGTATGAGGCAAAACGGCCTGCATCAAGTGAATCCCTTATCTCCTCCATCATGTTGTTGTAGAAATACAAATTATGGAGCACGCACAGTCTCATTCCGAGCATCTCCTTTGCCTTTAAAAGATGCCTGATATATGCACGCGAATATGTACGGCAGGCAGGACAGTTACAGCCCTCCTCAATAGGGCGCATATCCTTCTGATACTTCTGGTTGAACAGATTAAGCTTGCCGTGATTCGTGTATACATGTCCGTGACGGCCGTTTCTGCTTGGGTATACACAGTCAAAGAAGTCGATTCCTCTCTCTACACCCTCAAGTATATTGGCAGGAGTTCCTACTCCCATCAGGTATGTAGGTTTATTAACAGGCAGATGAGGCACTGTTTCATCAAGAATATGGTACATCTCCTCATGGCTCTCTCCTACCGCCAGTCCGCCGACAGCATAGCCGTCCAGCTCAAGCTCAGAAATGCGCTTTGCATGGTCAATTCTTATATCATCATAAATAGCTCCCTGATTGATACCGAATAAGAGCTGCTCCTTGTTGATAGTATCCGGTAAACTGTTTAAGCGTGCCATCTCCTTTTTGCACCTCTCAAGCCAGCGCGCGGTCCTGTTTACAGAGTTTGTCACATACTGTCTGTCTGCAACGCTAGATGGGCACTCGTCAAATGCCATAGCTATCGTGGAGCCGAGGTTTGACTGTATCTGCATGCTCTCCTCCGGTCCCATAAAAATCTTTGCACCGTCAATATGCGAGTTGAAGTACACGCCCTCCTCCTTTATTTTGCGAAGACCTGCCAGTGAAAACACCTGGAATCCGCCGGAATCTGTAAGGATTGGTCTGTCCCACACCATGAATTTGTGCAGTCCGCCAAGCTCTTTAATTATTTTGTCTCCGGTTCTTACATGCAGGTGATATGTATTTGACAGCTCAACCTGACACTTTATCTCCTTTAAATCGTCCGTAGAGACAGCACCCTTTATCGCACCTACTGTTCCTACATTCATAAATACAGGTGTCTGTATATCTCCATGCACAGTATGGAATGTACCTCTCTTGGCACGTCCCTCTTGTTTTAGTAACTCATATTTAGCCATATTTTCGTTTAATTCTCCTGTTTCTTTTACTTATCGCCATTGCCTACGATTTTTCTGATTAATATTCCGTTGGTCAGCAGTGTGGTATCTATGCAATGCCTCTCAAAAAGTACCTCGCCATCCTTTGGCACCTCAATATCCTCATCAGAGCAGTTGACTATAACCTCCACATATGTATCCACCCAGCCCATCTTTCTGAACTGGATTACCCTTGGATTGTCAGCAAAATCGTCAGGGAAATGGAAGTTTCTGCCCTTTAAAAGCGGCTCACTCGCCCTTAAATGAATGAGCTTTGATACCATCTCAATGCGCTCCTTAAACCTGCCTGCCTCAATATCATCCCACGGCATACATCGTCTGCAGTCAGGGTCATAGCTGCCCGGCATGGCAATCTCAGTGCCGTAATATATACATGGGCTGCCCGGCATGGCAAAAAGCACTGCAAGCTGTGCAAAATACTGGTCGAGATTCTTTGTATCAGAGCGAAGGCGCTTTGTATCATGTGAATCAAGCAGATTGAAAAGCACATCATTGGTCTGCTGCATGTAGTTGGTATAACATCTGTTTATAGTATACTCAAAATCCTGATTCGTCTGGCTCTTATCTATCCAGAAATCCTTGATGCTCTCTCCAAGCGGATAGTTCATAACCGCATCGAACTCATCTCCACGCAGCCACGGAAGAGCATTATGCCATATTTCGCCCAAAATGTAAATATCCGGATTGATTTCCTTAAGCCTTGCCCTAAGCTCCTTGCAGAAGCGGTGTGACACCTCATTTGCCACATCAAGGCGCAGTCCGTCTATATGATAATTTTCTACCCAGTTGGCGCAGATATCGATAAAGTATTTTCGCACCGCCGGATTATTTGTATTGAGCTTTGGCATATTGTCAAAAAATCCAAACGTATAAAACTGTCCCTTTTTAGCCGCTCCATGCTTAAAGTCAAGAGGCCATTCATTGATCATAAACCAGTCATAATACTCTGAATCCGCTCCCTTTGCTAAAACGTCCTGCCACGGTGCAAAATAATAGCCACAGTGGTTGAACACTCCGTCAAGCATTATTCTCATATCACGCTTATGGGCTTCTAACACAAGCCTCTTAAAGGTATCTTCATCTCCAAAGCGCGGGTCAATCTTTGCATAATCCGTTGTATCATACTTATGATTGCTCGGTGACTCGTTTATCGGTGTCAGGTAGATTCCGTTTATTCCAAGCTCCTTTAAGTAATCAAGCTTTTTAATGATTCCGGCGAGATCTCCGCCGAAGCACTCCTCATTTTTGACCTTTCCCCTGTTTCTCCACGGAACAACATAATCAGGATCTATCGAGTGGTCTCCATTGCAGAATCTATCCGGAAATATCTGATACCATATAGTGTCATTTACCCACTTCGGTGTGACCGGAATATCACACGGATTCATCCACGGGAATACAAAGCACTGGCGGCTTCTGCCCTCAAGTGCCATCTGCTCTGCACTCACGAAGCCATCCTCAAAGTAAAACCATCTCTCATCCTCTGTGATGAGCTCAAAATAATATTTAAGTCTCTTGAATGGTGGCTTTACCGTGGTGGTCCACCATATCTGGTGCTTTAATTTCTTTTTAAATATTATCGGCTGCTTATCGCCATTCCAGGTCTCACCACCGCCTAAGATACCGGCTGCGAATGGGTCACCGAGTATGATATTTACTTCCTTCACATCATAACCGGTCTTTATATTTATGATTAATTCATCCTCATTTAAAGGATAGCAGTAGTTGTCGTATGCCTGGTGAAATACCCCGTTAAATTCCATGTTTTCTCCCTCTTTTGCGGTCTTATTGTAGTCATTGTTTTGTTGCTTCATTGTGGTTCTAAGGACGGCACGTAAGATGCGTCCATCGCGAGCGTCCACATGCTGCCCTGTTCGCTACGCTGCGCTGTTAAGATTCTGTACGAATTATGCTTATAGATTTTCTCCAGCTGACGAAACCGTCGCTACTCGCCCTCCGTGGCTCGATAGCTCCTTGCCCCGGCGTCCCTGCCGGTGCATTTCTGTGTATCGAAGCATAATTCTACAGACTCTAAACAGCTTCGCTATTCGCTCCCAGGGCAACACGTGTACGCCCGCGGTGGCCGCGGCTTACGTGCCTTACGTTGTGGCAAAATTGCTACAAATGATGCTGCTTAATTATGCTTCGCTTAAATTCTGCTTCGCTTAATATGCGCTTTGCATATACAGGCATGCAAGCATGCATCGATGATACCTTTTGACCCTTTAATCACATAATTACATACAAACATAGTTCGAAAGTTACCTAAATAAAATAATATCATAGTTTTCTTGACTATTCAACTTGCTATTAATTATAATGTATTTATTATCGTAACTATTCGAGTCACATTGAAAACCCAAAATGCTGTTTACATGCAAGCATGATGTATCATTTTTTGTTCTCAGAGGTTTAAATAGTTACCCATTATTATTTATAATAAGGAGACCATCATGGCAGGTTCATCATACGGAAATATTTTTAAGGTAACAACATGGGGAGAATCACACGGAAAGGGCTTAGGTGTCGTTGTGGACGGCGTTCCTGCGGGGCTTGAGCTGTGTGAGGAGGATATTCAGATATTCTTAAACAGAAGAAAGCCGGGACAGTCTAAGTTCACTACTCCGCGCAAGGAGGATGATGCGGTTGAAATTCTCTCCGGTGTGTTTGAGGGAAAGACTACAGGTACACCTGTTTCTATGGTTGTGTGGAATAAAAATCAGAAATCAAAGGATTACAGTGAAATTGCTTCGTACTATCGTCCGGGGCATGCTGACTTTTGCTTTGATGAGAAATACGGCTTCAGAGACTACAGAGGCGGAGGTCGTTCTTCGGGACGCGAGACAATAGGCCGTGTTGCAGCGGGTGCTATCGCTGTAAAGATGCTCTCGGGCCTTGGCATAAAATTTCTTACATATACCAGATCAATAGGTCCTGTTACAATTAATGATGTTAATTTTGATGCCCATGAGATTTACAACAATTCACTTTATATGCCTGATGCCGATGCAGCGCTAAAAGCTTCTGAATATCTGGAGGAATGCCTTAAATCACTCAATTCCTCAGGCGGTGTGTGTGAATGTGTCATCACAGGTCTTCCTGTCGGGCTCGGTGATCCCGTATTCGAGAAAATTGATGCCAATCTGGCAAAGGCTATTATGTCTATCGGAGCTGTAAAGGGCTTCGAAATCGGCGATGGCTTTGATGCAGCAAAGGCAACCGGACTTACAAACAATGATGCCTTTATTATGAGGGATGGCGCTGTTTCAAAAGAGACAAATCACTCCGGTGGTACTCTCGGCGGCATGACAGACGGCTCACCGCTTATTTTCAGAGCTGCCATAAAGCCTACTCCTTCAATCGCAGCTACACAGCACACTGTAAATAAATCCGGTGAAGATATAGAGATTTCCATCAAGGGACGTCATGACCCGATTATCGTGCCACGTGCTGTTGTTGTTGTTGAAGCCATGGCTGCAATTACTATTGCGGATGCACTGCTTATGAATATGGGGGCACGCATGGACCGCATCACAGATTTTTATAAAAAATTATAACTTTGTCCTATAGTAAAAAGCATCTATCCGGTTTTTTCCGGACAGATGCTTTTTATCTATTTCATTGGAACAATCTGTAATGTTTTTCCTAGTGAATTCAAAATATATTTTAGAATATATTTCCAAGAAGCAGCGGATTAAACAACATATACTGCGCATTAGTCACCCCAAAAGCCACAAGCGCCAGTGGCAGCACAATAAAAAGGACGCATGATATAATCACAGACATGCCGCTTCTTAAGTATTTAAACATTGCAAAAACAAACAGGCTGACCAGTAATCCCCCTGCAAAGCGCATCAGCATTATGATAAGTATATACTGCCCTACCGATATATTCTGCGAAACACGCCACAGATGCTCCATACTTGCCGCCGGAGCATTAAGCCCCTGCGTGCCATATGCCAAAAGCACATTACACAGCCGTACAATGTATACGAGTATAAATGCTGTGCCGGTGCCTAACAAGCCCAGTATGCATTTGATTTTTGTAAGCTGCTTCCGGCCATTGAAGGTAGTTCTTAAAAGATGCATTTCATGGTTTGCATAATCTGCTCCACATATACCGCAGGCTATTGCTATTAGGAGAATAACATACACAAATGCCTGTGCTGTATCACGGTTTTTGAAGTTTGTTCTGTCGGTAAGGATATCATAGCCCTTTTCAAAAAACAGCCAGCCCTCATTTAACGTCTTAAGGTAATCCACATGTGCTGTAAGCTTGTTGAATGCCTCCTGTCTGCTCAGTTCATCCTTGTACTTTATATTGATATAGCTTTCACTCTTCCCCTGTGCCATATCGTAAGCAATGTCATCTGACAGCCGGTCGTATTTTGCTCTTTCTTCATCCAGAAGCTCATTGGTTTTGGCAGTTAAAGGTCCATAATATTTGTCCATATATTCCTTGTAATACACCTCATCAACCGAGTCATAGGAAAGCTTCTCTGCCGGATTCCACCATACCACAAAAAGAGCTGCTGCAATCAAAATAAGTAACACTTTTCCCGGAACAAGTGCCTTATAGCATTCGTGCAAAAATAAAGATGTATGGCAGCCTGTATTTTTACCGCAGGCAAAGCCGGGCAGTAAAAGCAGCTTCTTTTCATGCACCGAATTGAGATAATTTGTAACCGCAAAAATACATACAGCTATACACACAAGCCAGAACAAGCCATACAATACCCCGGTATTAAGCGGATATCCAAACAGATTGATATTGACATAATCAGAAAAAAGTCTGCCTGTCCTGACTCCGTACATGATATTTATGTACTTAAGGAAGGCTAGGAAGCTGGTTCCTGATATCGTTGTGTAGCAGATAGCCTCAATAACCACGGTCACTGCAGAAGCAACGAACACAAATATAATATTGTCAAGCGCTGCGCATATCAGCATAAAAAACAAGCCAAGCAATATAAAGCTTATTATTTTCACAGGAAAATAGCATGCCAGAAATTGTCCTATACTAAGCTTAAACGGACTGCCATAGTACAGATAAACACTTTGAAGCGGACTTTTCAGATTTATCGGATTGTAAAAGCACATGCTTATGACTGCATTGATGCCATACAACAGTAATGTGATAAGAATGACCGCCATAATCATCACAAATGACTTTGACGCCATAAGCTGCCTTCTGCCCCTTGCAGTTGTTCTAAGCAATGCAAGCTGGTTCTCGCTTTTTTCATAAAACACAAGATTGAGCGCAATGATAAAAAGCATAATCACAGCCACATAGTCGGTAAGCTCATTGTCTGTAATATTCAAAAGTCCCGATGCATCAATAACCTTAGGCACTGTACCTTCAAGCTTACTGTAGACTCTGCTCGTTTTAGCAGCATTTTTCTCTGCGAAGCCTCCATTGCCGGAAAACTTATTCATAATTGAAATTTCATCAGCCTTTTCATTGACAGAGTCCAGATACTCATCATAAGACAGACACGCCCCAACTTCCTTGTATACTCTATCGCACAGACTAATACTGCCATAAGTTTCTGCAGTCACCTGCCTTTGTTCAATTTCCGGCAAAACCTCCTCACGGCTGTAATTGCTTATTTCGCCATACAGCGCACTGTAATCCTTACCTGTATACCCATCATCATTTACGGTATTCATGGTATACAGTCCAAGAACAGGATTCAGAACAAGCAAAAACAAAAGAATAAGCACTGTTCTTTTAGTCAATAGTTTACATATTTCGTTTTTTACTATATCCATTTTCAGTCCCCATTAAGATACAAATACAAGTCCTCAAGATTTGGCCGCACAGCCTCCTTCTGCCATCTGCCATCATACGAATCGGCAATAATGCGGGCTATGACACCGTCTGCATCCCTTGAAATATTGCTCACCTTGTATCCGGTGTTCACCTCATCTATCTCATTATCCGATAAAAAAATATTCCATACCTTTCCATCCAGCTCCTTAAGCAGCTTAGACGGAGAACCACTCCTTATTATTTTACCGTTGCTTAACATAACTATCTCTTTGGCGATAAACTCTACATCCGTAACCACATGAGTCGCAATAATAACGATCTTGTCCTTTGCAACCTCTGATATCAGATTGCGGATTCTGATTCTCTCCTTTGGGTCAAGCCCCGCCGTCGGCTCATCCAGTATAAGTATGCCGGGATTGCCTATGAGTGCCTGTGCTATCAGTGCTCTCTGCTTCATTCCGCCCGAAAAAGCTCCAAGCTTTTTTCCAAGGACATCATCAAGCTTTACCATGCGCACATAGTGATCTATATCTTCCCCGGCTTCACTCTTTTTTAACCCTTTCAGGGATGCCATAAAGTAAAGAAAACGCCTAAGACTAAGCTCCGGATATATATTCTGCTGCTGCGGCATATATCCGAGAAGCATCCTGTATTCACTTCCAAGCTCGTCTATGCCCCTTCCGTCAAGCAGCACACGGCCTTTTGATGGAGTCAGATTGTCAGAAATGAGATTCATCATAGTTGATTTACCGGCTCCATTCGGTCCCAAAAGCCCATATATGCCGGGTGTAAATGAAAAAGACACATCATCCAGCGCAGTTTTATCCTTATAAACTTTTGTAAGCCCCTCCAATTCAAGTGTCATTTTCTGTATTCCTCCCACTGACTTCTCACACTTTCAAGATAGCTGTCCATTCCATCTACTGTAAGCCTTTGTACGGCACCGTCTAAAGTATCATCTACAGTGGCACCATGCAGTCCTGTCATGAAATCATCTAAATCTGTTGAAATACTGCCCATATTCTTAGTATCCGGTTCGAAGCCGATAAACGGAGACAATGTGGCATTGTCATAAAAGTCAAAAAACTCCTTCTTACGATTGTCCACATATTTCTCGTTCTTTGTCGGATAAACATTCACGAAAAGATTAAGACTAAGCTTCGTCAGATAGTCATCATCCAGACTGCCTCCATCACAAGCTTCTGCAATGCCATCTTTTAGCTTATAATCCTTATCTTTTTCACCGTACAAAAGGATATTGCCATACTTTTCATTTCCATATAACAGACTAAGGAAATCCATCGCAGCAGAAGCATCCTTTGCTTTCTTTGCTACACCGATGGAGCCGTTTATCCTTGATGAAAGGTAAGTCTTTACTTCCTTTACCGTGATATTGTCCTTTTTGAAATTTTCATCCACGCTACCGACACATAAAGCAGCCGCAAAATTGCCTGCCTTGATATTTTTTAATATCTGAGCATCATTCAGCCCCGGATTGTTGAGATATGTTATCTCATTTGTCAAATCATCAGACATATAGCCGTCTTTCTTCATCCGGTCAAGCACCCTCAGATACCCGGTAAATTTCTGTGACTCTAAAGGATTTCCAACAGACATAGTATCATAGTCGAAGCAGAGCCCGTTTCTTATCTCACAGCCAAGCATATCATCAAATTTATATCCGTTTATGAGATACTCGAACCTCGGAGTATCACTTTTATCCCATTTAACACCCTGAAGTATCTGATATATTCCGTCTATGCTGCCATCCCATGCACTTATCGCATCGTCAGAAACGTAATCCCTGTTGAAGGCTGCATAAACTCCCTCATCACTTGCAAGTGCTAACGGAATCGAATAAATATGCTTATCGCATTTAACCATCTCCCAAAGATTCTTTGGAAAAGCCTCATAAAGTGTTTTTCCTTTATCGCCTGATAAGATATCATCAAGATTCAGGACCAGATCCGAGCGTACCAGATCATACACCGGATTATTTCCGGCAGCATCACCGAAACCCAGGAATGCTATATCTGTTTTACCGTTTTCCAAGGCTTCCTCAACAGCCTGTCCGTAATTGTCATAGGACAAGGTTTTGATTTCGAGCTCATAATCATGTCCGTCCGCAGCAAGTGCATCGTTGAACTTCTTTAGATTATTCTTATCAATCTTACAAATATCAGGTACAGCAAACGTTATAACCTGCGCATCTGAATTTCTTTTGTTCTCTGATTCTTCTTTATCAGCTTTATCCGACTTTTTTGTTTTATCAGCCGACTCTGTCCGGCCTTCGCTGACAGCTCCGGCATTATCCGTTTTTCTGTTAAGGCAGACTGCCGCCACTGCTATAACAACAATGACTGCTACTGCAACCGCTATCAAAATACCCTTTTTCTTACTATTCTTCATCATCAAAACACCTCAATTCCTTTGGTTCAAATACTCCCTTGTTCAATTCATCAAGACTTATTACCCCAAGGCACAACTTTCCGTTATCATTTGTATATGTGACATATACCGACTGACCGCATATGCTTGCAATGCTAAATGCCTTTTCAGTAGACAGCTTCATCAGTTCTTCACTCTTATCATCCTTCAAGCGATAATATGTCACTTCATCACTTTTTTCTTCAGAAAGGGCATAATATAAAAAGTCTCCGCTCTTTTTTAATGGTCCATATTGTGTTTTTCCATCCGCATCTATCGGAAGCTGTCTTGTCTGTCTGCTTTCGGTGTCAAACACAAAATATCCATCCTTTGACGAATAATAACCATCGCCATCTAACAGCCTAAGATCGTTAATATGGTCTATTTCCGTCAGACATGTTGTCTTTTCATCTGCTATATCATATTGATATATTCCATTAAGCATATTATCATAAGCAAAAGACTCCGCATCATCTGACGCTCCCTCCTCTATCATCAGCTCTGTAACATCATCTCCAAACCGCACAGTCGAATAGTACACTACTTCGTCTTCATAATATATGTCCGTAATATTTGCCTGTTCGCTTGTTATCTTATCACTCATATACACCTTGTAATTATCGAGATCTATAACAAAAATACCGGCTTCAGGCTTATCATCATTTACAATCTGTCCTTCATCATTAAGCTCTATTCTGTTACTGTAAGCTCCTATAACATAATTATCCCTGTACAAAACAGCCGTAACATTCTGAACATTCTCTAATTTGGCTGCTTTTTTACGATTCTCACCGTTTGAGTCCATAACATACAGATATTGAACTGTCATATCTTCATCCGACATATTTCCTACATAATAAAGATGGTCATTGTAAAGCACCGTTCCGGCTCCTTCTAAACCATAAAAAGCTGCAGGACATGAGGGCTTCTCATTGGAGCCTGAGAATCCTTCATGTGTGCAGTTGGGCTTATCGCAATAGACCATGTCCTTGCCTGATGCCGTATCGATAAGATGTAATATTCCCGAGCCATCAAGATATAATACATTATCCTCAGAGTAGTTATAATCCGGATTTACATTGGAATATGTGTATACCGTATTAGAGGTACTGCGGTTTTTATTCTTTATTATAAAAACCGCAGTCACAATACAGATGATAAGTATGAAGATGACTGATACGATTAATATGCGTTTTTTCTTCATAGTGCCCCTCCCTTTTTGATAATATTATACATAAAACAAATTACTCCGAATACAAAAGGCGAAATTAGTACTTTTCAAGGTGAATTTACTAAATTTTCATCAATATTTTCACGGTGAACCGTTCATCTGAACACTCAAAATCCAGTGTGCTTATATATTTATCAAGTACCTTCTTTACATTCTTTAATCCATAACCATGTTCTCTTACAGATTGTTTTGTCGTAACCGGCAATCCCCCTTTAAATATCACTTTTTGTAAACACCTGTTACTAATCTCAACAACAAGTGAATCCATTAAATAATTAATTTCCAAATCTATGCTTGGATTTTTTACATCTTTTTGTGCCTCTATCGCATTCTCCAAAAGGTTTCCAAAAATAATATTCATATCATATGCCGATAATTTTAAATCACTCGGAACCACAACTTTTACATTCAACTGAATTTTCTTATCCACCGCACGCTGAAGCATATAATTTAAAACTGTATCAAGCGCCGTATTTCCCGAATCAACCAGCCGCCTTGATTCTACAAGATTATTCTCCATAGCTGACACATAATTTTTTATCTGTTCTATTTCGCCTGTTGAAGCAAGCACCGAAATCTCTGCAAAATGACGTTTCATATCATGTCGAAACGATCTTAATGCCTCCATATTTTCATTCTGAAGCATAATCTCTCTTTCATAAGAACTAACCTGATCTCTAAGCACTTGATTTTCCAAAGCCCTCTGAGAAGACTTAACAAGATCATCCATCAGATATGAAATAATAATATTCACAAGCAGAAATGCTCCGCACACTAACGAAAGAGAAAATGATGACACGGTTTTATCCATAAATATTACTATTGATGTTACAATACATACTAATAACGACGCAATAATAAACAACCAATAACGATTATTCAGCTCTATGCCTAAATCATTTTCAAAAAATCTTTCTGTAATCAACTGTGCAGCATGCAATAATAAAAGAGCAAATATACTTACAAAAGCTGAATATCCATCATATCCAAAGGGTTTTATCAAAAATGCACTTACTACTAAATCTATGAGACAGCTTACTGCCAAAATATAAAAAACAAATATACATTTTCTTTTTATCGTACCATTATATGATAAAGCAATTGCTGACAGCCCTAAGAAAATACTAAGGAAATTAAATATCGGTTTATGAAAAAACAAGTTTACAAATATAGCTATAAAAACACTAAATAAATATGCAAATACCTTTCGCACTCTGTTTCCATCATTATCAAAAAAAGTATGAGTAAATCTTTCTGCAATAACAGTCTGAGCTACCTTTGTAAACAAAATAACCATTGCTCTTTCAAAAGTCATATCACTTCCTTACCCCTTCCATAGTTAAAAAATGCTTGCTTAAATGAAGCCCTTTTAGACTGTGCTATACTTATTTCCATACCATTTTTCAGTAAAACAGCATCACTTTTCCATGATTTAATACATTTTATATTGACTATATATGACTTGCTTATGCAGACAAACTGAAACGGAAGATTTGATACAATATCACTAAGTTTTCCATAATAAGATACACTTTCACCATCGGTTTTACATATAGTAATAGTTTTATTTCTGCTGGAAAACAACATAATTTCCCCATATGGAATAGAATATCCTGTCTTATTATATGTATATCTGAATTCTTTTTTCTGCACATCTTCAAGTTGTAATATTTTAGTCATGGTATCATACAAAACATTATCATCTATCGGTTTTATAAGGAAATCATATGGATGAATTTGAAAAAGCTCCATAGCATAGCTTGTTTTATGAGAAATAAACACAATATTCATCCTGTCATTATGAAGCGTTTCTCTTATATATTTTCCTGCACAAACCCCATTATCACCCGGTAACTCAATATCCAAAAAAAGTATCTGCGGATTGAATTCTTTTATGTCTCTGCATAATGACATAGAATCATACCATACTTCAACCTCGCATTTTTCAGCTCTGTTCTTAAAATATTCAATTATTACTTTTTCGAGTACAGCGCACTGATTAATTTCATCATCACATATTGCCACTTTATAAATCATTTGTTATTTTTCCTTCTGTTATCTTACTCCAAAATTACTTTTTATAATTTTATCTAACATAATAGATAAAATCAACAATCCATGCACAAAACGAACATTTTTTGCAGAAAATGGACATAAACTATGGTCACATATTATAACGGGATAATAATAGAAAAACTAAATTCATTGTTCTCATTTTTAATAACATATTCGCCATTGTATTTTTCTACAATTTGAATAATATTTTTTATACCAATGCCATGCATTTCCGGTTCATCTTTTTTACTTGTTTTTATTTCATTACCACTGTAAATAATTAGATTACTGCATGTATTTTTCACTGAAAGAACTATAAGATTTTCCTCTATCACAAACTTTAGTTTTATAGTTTTCTTTTCCTCACATTTTTCACATGCTTCAATGGCATTATTTAGCAGATTTGCTAAAATCACTACCAGATCCTCATCCTCTATTACAATTTTTGATAAATCATTTACCTTAAACACAAAAACAATATTCTTACTGATAGCCTCCTGATACTTTGTATTAAGAATCGCATTTATTATCACATGATTTGTATTGATTACATTTTTTTCTCCAATAAAAGTATTGCTGATATTTCTTACATATTTACTTGCCTTATCATATTCATGATCTTTCAATAAGGATTCTATACACAATATATGATTTTTAAATTCATGTGACTTTTTCTTCTGAATTTCATAATTTTCCGAAATAGAACGGTACATATCAATTTGGTTTTTAAACTGTAGTCCCAATATTTCCTTTTCATGCAATTTAGCTTCACTGGTTACAATATCGTTAATCAGGAAATATACAAATATGTTCATCACAACCAATCCCAAAGAGATAGAATATAAAACGTTCGCCTGCACTTCATTTTTTGTATATTGAAACGTCATAATCATTGCTATAATTGTAATTATTGTAAATATAGGGAAAAACAAAAATCTTCCCCATATTTTATCAGGTAAAGCCTCTGTCGATTTTTTCCCGAAATGTTTTTTTAGCAGTAAGATACATAAAAATACTGTAATCTTGCTAAAAATAACAACCAAACTCCCCTCTAACGCATACCCTTTTTGTACCTCACCCGCTTTTGAAATAATTGTATTATTACTAATATAAGCTATATAATCAACTATGATTGATAATCCTTGATATAATAATGCAAAAATGACTGATTTTTTTATACTAATTTCAAAATAAAAACTCATAATTATAACTGCAGCCAGTACAACCAACGTCATTTTCAATATAAGCATATCAGACAAAAATAATCCGCATAAATAATAGCAGCAAATCAATGATAGCATCAGCAAAACTTTTTGACTTTTTCTTAATCTCGAATTTTCTTTGCAAAAAACATCGTAAAACAAATTACAACATATCGCTTCAAATATAATAATTACTAAACTGAAAAAGTATGTAAACATATATCACAATTCTCCCTTATATGAAATGAATGCATCCTTCACATTCTTATATCTCGCCTTAGGTATGAGCAATTCCTGATTATTACATAACAGTACTTTATAGCATTTAACACTCCTAATATATTTCAAATTAGTCAAATAGCTTTGATGGATTCTAATAAAATGGAAATCTTTTAGTTCATTTTCCAGCTCATTTAATGTGCCATATAAATTATAGATTTTGATTTTATCCTCCATGATATAGAATTGCAGTTTATGTAATTTGCTTTCAATATATAGTATATTGTCTATATTAATCTCCTTTTCTCCTTCATTGAACTTGAATTTTTTCTTTTTTACTACCAAATTCATCTTATGAAGAATGGCATCCATGCATTCGCTTATGGAAGCCTCCAAATTAGTATTATTTTTCAACAGATATCTTATGGCATCGACCTTGTAGCCCTCCAACGAATAATTTATATAAGCTGTCACAAATACAATATATATTTCAGAACTATATTCCCTGATTTTTTGTGCCGTAACAATTCCATCAACATCATCCATATTAATATCCAAAAAAATGATGTTATATTGCTTAATTTCAATTCCTAAATCAATTATTTCCTTACCTGATGAAAATGTATCTATTTCAAAAGAAATCTCTTTTTCATTTAAATAGGCTGCAACATATTTATTTATATTATCTCTAAATACTTTTTCATCATCACATATAGCTATTTTTAACATTTTTTCTCCATTACTATCTGTTGTATTTCAGTTATTATTTCAACAAATTTTCAAATAATCCGTATTTTTTTTACGAAAAAATCCGCAATACCATAATTTAGTATAGCGGATTCATTCCTAAAAAACAATTATTTTAATCTAAAGCGATAGCCTCATTCTCCTGACGTCTTAAAATATCAAACTCATCAGGTGTCTCTGACAGCTTTACATAGAATACCTGCTGTGGATGTGGGCAGGATTCCATCTCATTGCCGTCCTCATCAACGAGTGCAAGCACTGTTGCAAGCACATTGTCTCCGTTTGGCTTCATGATTTCAATCTGCTCGCCAACTGAAAACTTGTTTCTCTGCTCCATACGGTAGAGGCCTTTTTCATTTGGCGCACCAACTATTCCGAGATAGGTGTAACCCTTCTCGTAAGTATTGTTATCGTATATCTGAGTCTCCTCCGAAGGCTTTCCGTAGAAAAATCCTGTGGTAAACTGCCTGTAGGTACAGCTCTTTATCTGCTCTAAGTACCATGGCATATTTGCCTCATATTTCTCAGGTGACTCAAGATAATCATCTATCGCCTTGCGGTAGGTTCTTGCTACTGTTGCCACATAGAGAGCGGTCTTCATACGTCCTTCTATCTTGTAGCTGTCTATTCCTGCATCAATCAGATCCGGGATATGCTCTATCATGCACAGATCCTTTGAGTTGAAGATATATGTGCCACGCTCATTCTCGTATACCGGCAGATACTCACCCGGGCGCTTTTCCTCGACAACAGAATATTTCCATCTGCAAGGATGCGTGCATGCGCCCTTATTGGCATCACGACCTGTGAAATAGTTGGAAAGCAGGCATCGGCCGGAATATGAGATACACATTGCTCCGTGCACGAAGGTCTCTATCTCCATCCTGTCATCTATATGCCCTCTTATCTCCTTTATCTCCTTAAGCGAAAGCTCTCTGGCTGTCACCACGCGGCTGGCTCCGAGATTCCACCAGAACTGATATGTGCCGTAGTTCGTGTTGTTGGCCTGTGTGCTGACATGTCTTTCTATCTCCGGGCAGACCTCCTTTGCAATCATGAAAACTGCCGGATCTGCAATTATCAGTGCATCAGGTCTGTCCGGCTTCATGTTGTGAAGCTCTGTAAAATATTCACGCACTCCGTCAAGGTCATAGTTGTGAGCCAAAATATTGGCAGTAACATACACTCTCACACCGTGAGCATGTGCAAAGGCAACACCCTCTGCCATCTCCTCCATTGAGAAATTCTTAGCCTTGGCCCTTAGCCCAAATGCCTCTCCACCGATGTAAACTGCATCAGCTCCATATATAACTGCTATCTTAAGTACCTCCAGGCTGCTCGCCGGACAAAGTAATTCTATTTTTCTCATTTTTTCTCCCATACAGTTTTGTATTCATCAAATCTTTGTTGACACCGTAATTCCATCACCTATAGGCATCACTGCCGTCACCAGCTCATCGGAGTGTGTAAGCTCGTAGAGATACTCCCTCATACGCTTGTAGATGGTACGGTTTCTGCGCTCAACGATATAGTGCGATTCTATGATATCGCCATCCTGCAGCACATTGTCAGACACCAGCACCCCGCCTGTCTTTAAAAGGCGAAGCACCTGCGGCATAAAGTTGATATACTGTCCCTTTGCCGCATCCATAAATATCATGTCAAACTGTCCTTCAAGCTGTGGAAGTATCTCCGTTGCATCGCCCTCTAAGAGTGTAATCTGCTCCTGCTTCCCGGCTCTTTCAAAGTTGGCCTTTGCGATAGGTATTCTTTTTTCGTAATTTTCAATCGTCACTATCTGACAATTCTTCGGTGCATACTCTGCCATCAAAACGGCAGAAAAACCAACCGCTGTTCCCACCTCGAGAATACGCATTGGTTTTTGCATTGCAAGAAGCAGCTTTAAAAAGCTCTGCATCTCTTTTCTGATAATCGGAACGAAGTCTCTTAAGGCTTCCTTCTCTATCTCATCTAATACAGGCGTGTTGCCTCTGTCCAAGGAATTGATATATGTGACAAGTCTCTCATCAACTATCATTCTTGTATTTCCTAATCTAATTATTGACACAAATGCGCTTGACGGATAATTACTGTGTATCCGAAGGCTCCGTAGTCTGTGTCTGTTCTTCATCGCTCTTGTCAGAGGACATGATTACCATCATATCCTTTGCCGTCATTGAAGTGTTGAGTGTGTATATCCCTGGCTTTATATGTCCTGAGTAAGCAGACAGCTTAAGCTGGAGATAAAATAAATTGTGATCCCTTACAAGGCCCTTGTCCTCTAAAAGCTGTCCAAGCTCCTCTGCGGAGATGCCCTTTTCCACCTGAACGAGTACATCCTGACCATCGCCATTTGTCATGGCAGGCTCAGTAAAAACTCTGTAGCCAAAATCATAGCAGATGCTGCAGATTTTTATGCCCGCAAACAGCACTAAAAGAGCAATCATTATTGAAAAAGCAACCCTTATAAAACCAAATAAAGCCTTGTTAAAATCCATAAGCTGATCCTACACTTCCATAATTATAGGTATAATCATCGGTCTTCTCTTTGTTTCCTTCCAAACAAAGTCTCCCAATGCATCCTTTACCTCTGTCTTTATCTTGCCCCAGTCTGTCACATTGTTGTCTGTCAGACGCTCCATTGTGTCATCCAGCACGCATTTCGCCTCATCCATCAGGCTCTCCGAATTGCGCACATATACAAATCCTCTCGATACAATATCAGGACCTGCAAGCAGCTGTCCTGAACCTGCCTCAAGTGTCATCACAACGATGATGATTCCATCCTCAGCCAAACGCTGTCTGTCGCGGAGCACGATATTTCCTACATCTCCTACACCAAGTCCATCGACCATGACATTGCCCACATGCACTCTGCCTGTCACCTTTGCACCGTCCTCATTGATTTCAAGCACATCTCCTGATGAAAGGATCTTGATGTGGTCTGTATCATATCCGAGCTGCTCGGCTATTTTGGCCTGTGCCACAAGATGCTTGTACTCTCCATGAACAGGGATTGCGTACTTTGGATTGACAAGAGAATAAATAAGCTTTATATCCTCCTGACAGGCATGACCGGAAACATGGACATCCTGGAATATAACATCTGCACCCTTCATCATGAGCTCATTGATGATACCTGTAACCGACTTCTCATTTCCCGGTATAGGGTTTGAACTGAATACAATGGTATCGTTTGGCTTTATGGATACCTTTCTGTGGGTACCGTTTGCCATACGTGAAAGAGCTGCCATTGACTCTCCCTGGCTTCCTGTCGTGATGATGACAGTCTGCTCATCAGGATAGCTTCTAAGCTGTTCTACATCTATAAGAATATTGTCAGGCAGCGACAGATAACCAAGCTCTGAGGCTATCGAAATGATATTTACCATGCTTCGTCCCTCGATGGCCACCTTTCTGCCATACTTCTCTGCACAGTTGATAATCTGCTGCACACGGTCTACATTTGATGCAAATGTAGCAATGATAATTCTGTTTTTCCTGTGATCCTCAAAGATGCCGTCCAATACCTTTCCGACAGACTTCTCAGACTGTGTGAAGCCCGGTCTTTCTGCATTGGTACTGTCGCACATAAGCGCGAGCACGCCCTTCTTTCCAATCTCACCAAACCTTGCAAGGTCGATTGCATCTCCAAATACAGGTGTATAATCTACCTTGAAATCGCCTGTATGCACAACTATACCTGCCGGTGAATAGATAGCAAGCGCTGCTGCATCCTGGATACTGTGGTTAGTCTTTATAAACTCAACCCTGAAGCAGCCAAGGTTGATATGCTGTCCGTATTTTACGACTTTTCTCTTGACAGTCTTGAGCATGCCATGCTCTTCGAGCTTTCTGTCAATAATTCCGATGGTAAGCTTTGTAGCGTATATCGGTACATTTATCTCCTTAAGCACATATGGAATAGCACCGATATGATCCTCATGTCCATGAGTGATAAAGAAGCCCTTGACCTTATCGATGTTCTCCTTAAGATATGTGATATCAGGGATAACCAAATCTATTCCCAGCATATCGTCCTCAGGGAATGATAATCCGCAATCAACTACAATAATACTGTCCTCATACTCAAAGGCAGTAATATTCATTCCAATCTGCTCTAATCCTCCAAGTGGAATAATCTTAAGCTTACCTGTATTCTGTTTTTCTGTTTTCTTCAAAATATTACCTCCAAATTTATTTCACGTACAACTGCAATCCTAATATTTAAGTGCAGTGTCATCATCCGTAAGCTCAGAAAATACCTTAGCAATAGCCGAAAACTCAACATCGTCTTCAACCATCTGATAAAGCACCTCTTCATCCTTTGTGCTTACTTCTTTTAAAATATATGCTTCACAGTCTCCGCTTTCCTCTCCTTCGGAAACTAAAAGATATCGTGTTCCATTAAGTGTTGTCTCTTCTTCAACCGCAAACTCGACAACATCATTGGTCTGCGGGTCAGTAAATTTAATTTTCTGCATAAAAACTAAGACCGACTATTTGACAGATAATCCAAATATCCCTGCAAAATAAAAATCGCCGCAATCTCATCAACAAACTCCTTGCGATTCTCCCTGCGTATGCCGGTTTCCATCATAGAACGGTCGGCTGCGACTGTCGTAAGACGCTCATCCCAGTATATGATCTCAAGACCTGTGCGCCTTGCAAGCATATCACCGAACTCCTTCGTCTTCTCGCAGCGTTCTCCTTCCGTGTTATTCATGTTTTTAGGATAGCCGAGCACAATCCTGTCCACCTTGTACTCTGCAATAATCTCCTCAATACGTGCCAAAGTCTGTCTGAGCTTGGATGGCGACTTCCTGCGCACTATCTCAACGCCCTGTGCTGTGATTAAGAGCTCGTCGCTCACCGCTACTCCGACTGTCTTTGAACCAAAATCAAGACCTAATATCCTCATATTAATCCCATGCGCTGTTCTCAATGTATGTCTTGAGAACCTCCTCCACAAGCTCGTCTCTCTCAACCTTCATGATGAGACTTCTCGCGTTATTGTGGCTTGTGATATATGTTGGATCTCCGGACATAATATATCCAACAATCTGATTAACAGGATTGTAGCCCTTTTCCTTTAATGCCTTGTACACAATCTCAAGTACATCGCTTACCTGAAGCTCAGGCTCCTTTTGAACTGTAAAAAATTGTGTGTTGTTAATATTTTTTTCCATACGTTTCGCCCTTCTTGTAATATTATTTTATTATAAATGTAATAAAATTACAACCTTTTATTATTCGAAGAGTAATATTTCGTCTGTAAGCATACCCGATATACGGCCTGAAACTATCTGATTTTCAAGGTTTTCGTCAGTTTTCTTAGCGACCTTGACATATTCCTTAGTATATCCGACAAAGTATTCTTTATCACCGATTACGGCCTTTTCCTCAAAAAGTGCCTCCTCATTCTTTCCGATATAGAATTTCCTGAACTCCTTAGACATGTCATGACCGAGTGCTATAAGCTTTTCGCTTCGTGCCGCCTTAATCTGCTCATCTATCTGGTCAGGCATCACTGCTGCGCGGGTGCCTTTTCGCTTTGAGTACTTAAAGATGTGCATCTCATAAAAATGTATATGCTCAAGATATGCCTTAGTCTGTTCAAACTCCTCCTCTGTCTCGCCGGGAAATCCCACAATCACATCGGTTGTGATAGCCGGATGAACAAAATATTTACGCAAAAGCTCACAGCCTCTCTCGTACTCTTTAGTGGTATATTTTCTGTTCATCCTCTTAAGTGTTGCATCGCAGCCGCTCTGAAGCGACAGATGGAAATGAGGACAGATTTTATCAAGCTTTGAAAGCTCACTCGCAAAGTGCTCTGTCACAATCTTAGGCTCAAGTGACCCAAGCCTGATGCGCTCTATGCCCTTTACTGCGTTCACTGCCTGTATCAGCTCAAGAAGGCCTGTAGCTTCCTCAAAATCCACACCGTATGAGCTTAGATGGATGCCTGTCAGCACAACCTCTTTGAAGCCGTTTGCCGCGAGCCTTTCAACCTCTGCTATTACATTTTCAAACCTACGGCTTCTGACACGTCCTCTGGCATACGGAATGATACAATAGCTGCAAAACTGATTACAGCCGTCCTGCACCTTGATGAAGGCTCTCGTGTGCTCCTTTGTCTGGTCTATAAAGAGCTCCTCAAAATCATGCTTTCCGTCATTTATATCGTCCACAGTATCGTTTACACTGTCCAAAGAGTATTCCTCAAGCAGCCTTACAAGGTCATGCTTTCTGTCATTTCCGATGATTATGTCCACCGATAAATCGTTTAATACCTCTTTTTCACTTGTCTGCACATAGCAGCCGGCTGCCACAACTATTGAATCCGGATTGTTTTTCTTTGCCTTGTGAAGCATCTGTCTGGATTTTCTGTCAGCCATGTTGGTGACTGAGCATGTATTTATGACATACACATCAGCTTTTTGTGTGAATGGAACTATCTCATAGCCCGCCTCCTCAAGCAGATGCTGCATGGCCTCTGTCTCATATGCATTTACTTTACATCCTAAATTATGTAAGGCTGCTTTTTTCATTTTATTTTTTTACTCCTATTTAATTGACTTTTCCTTAAAAAACTATTACTATCTATATGACAGTAGTTATTTAAGGAGGTTTTCAATATGAAAACAGTACAGATTTCATTAAATTCCATTGGGAAAGTAAAATCATTCGTTAACGCTATTACTCAGTTTGATTTCGATTTTGATTTAATATCTGGCAGATATGTCATTGATGCTAAATCAATTATGGGTATCTTCAGCTTAGACCTTTCTAAGCCAATAGAGCTCGCTATACATACAGAAACCGGACTTGACGAGATTATGGAAGTATTAAAGCCATATATCATCGACGAAGCCAAGTAATACAGACACAATGATTTGATTAATTAGGACCTGAAGCTCAGGTCCTTTTTATTTTGCTCTAAGGTGGCACTGATTACTCAGCATCCACCATAATCACTTCTGTAGTATCTATTGCTGTCTTCATAAGCTCATCTATCACATCGTTAAGTCTTTCCTCAGACTTCTTAATCCTGTTTATATTCGGCTTTGTAACAGGATGCTTTGCTACGAAAATAGTACAGCAGTCCTCATACGGAAGAATCGATGTCTCATAGGTATCAATTTTGTTTGATATATCAATGATATCATTCTTGTCCATGGCAATGAGAGGTCTGTATACAGGCATATGGCACACCTCATTTGTTGCAGCAAGTGACTGCATTGTCTGGCTTGCAACCTGTCCGATGCTCTCACCTGTGATAAGGCCTAAGCATTTATCCTCATCGGCAAAGTGCTCTGCTATCTTCATCATGTATCTGCGCATGATGATGGTAAGCTCATCATGAGGACATTTCTCATATATGGCAAGCTGTATATCGGTAAAATTGACAACATGCAGCTTTATCCTGCCCGAATATCTGGCAACCTTCTTTGCCAGGTCTACAACCTTCTGCTTTGCTCTCTCACTCGTATATGGCGGTGCATGGAAATATGTGGCATTGATTACCACGCCTCGCTTTGCAATCATGTATCCTGCAACCGGGCTGTCGATTCCACCTGAAAGCAGAAGCATTGCCTTTCCTGCTGTGCCAAGCGGCATACCGCCCGGTCCAGGAATCTCCTCTGAATAAATATTTATCATAGGTCTGATCTCGATATTGATCATAACCTGTGGATTATGAACATCTACCCTTGTCTCAGGAAATGCCTCCAGCACCTTTTCACCGACTGCGGCATTTATCTCCATGGAGGTCATCGGATAGTTCTTTCTGGCACGTCTCGCATTTACCTTAAAGGTAAAGCTCTTATCCTTGTATACATGGTTGATATGCTCGATAACTGCTTCACAGAGCTTGTCAAAGCCCTCATCCTCATGCAGCTCGACCGGACAGATACCCACGATACCAAAAATTCTTGACAATGTGGCAACTGTCTCGTCATAATCATAGTCTCCGTCTGTCTCCACGTACACACGTCCGCTTTCCTTTCTTACCTCAAAGCTTCCATCCACATTGTGAAGCTGATATTTGATATTCTTAACGAGCGCGTCCTCAAAAATGTATCTGTTTTTGCCCTTTATCGCAATCTCAGCATACTTGATCAAAAATGTCTTGTACATGTAACTCTCCTGTTCTGGTTTTATTTACTGGTTTTATTTACTATTTTTATTACTAAAAATTTCATTATACGTAATACGTAACTTTTTAGCTCCTTCATGGTTACCGGCTATGCTAATACCTGTGATTTCTTTGCAGCTCATTAGCGCCTTGTATATCTTCGCAGCATTGGTATCACCTCTGCCATCACGGATACGGCATAATCAATTTCCTCCTGTGTGGTATTCACACAAAAGCTGAATCTGATCGTGGAATCCAAAAGTGACTGCTTAAGCCCTATGCTCTTTAGTGTTGAGCTGATTGCCGGTTTGTTTGATGAGCAGGCACTTCCTGCAGACACATATATCTGTCTGTCCTCAAGAGTATGAAGCATAACCTCTGCTCTCACACCATCTACGCTCACACTTACCACATGAGGGGCATTTGTATGATCTGTGCGTCCGTTTACAGATACTCCGTCAATGCGCTGCACTGACTCTATAAAATGATCCCTAAGCTCATACATATGTGCTGTTTTTTTATCAAAATCTGTATAGATTTCCTCTGCTGCCACTCCAAGACCTGCATATGCCGGAACATTTTCCGTGCCTGAGCGCATGCCCTTCTGCTGTCCGCCGCCGTATATAATCGGCTTGATTTTGGTCTTGTCCTTTATATATAAAAAGCCGCTGCCCTTTGGTCCGTGAATCTTGTGTCCACTGACTGAAAGCATGTCTATATTCATGCGCTTTGGTCTGATTTCAAGCTTGCCGTAGGACTGTATGGCATCCACATGAAAAAGTGTAGCAGGATTTTTCTCTTTTATAGCTGCTCCCGCCTCCTCAATCGGCATGACTGCGCCAATCTCATTGTTTACATGCATAAGCGATACAAGAATTGTATCCTCCCTTACAGCATTTTTCAGCTCTTCAACACTTATCACGCCGTCATGGTTTACAGGCAGATATGTGATTTCAAAGCCCTGCTCCTCCAGAAACTGCATCACAGACAAAACCGATGCGTGCTCTACAGAAGATGTGATTATATGCCTTCCTGCACGCTTATTGGCCATTGCAGCACCTATTATTGCAGTATTATTCGACTCTGTGCCGCCGGATGTAAATAGTATCTCCTTGTCCTGCACCCTGAGTGTCTTTGCAATCTTTTTCTTAGCATCATTAATATAATTTTCTGCCTCAACACCCTTCATATGAAGCGATGAAGGATTACCGTAATCCTCTGTAAGCAGCTTATAAACCATATCTGCCGCTGCTTTTGAGCATCTGGTTGTGGCAGAATTATCCAAATATGCTTCCATTTTTGCTCCTAACCTCTACTTTGTAACTGTTAAGTATCTCTATATTTTTATGTTATGACTATTAAATATCTACACATCCAGATTGTATACAAGCATGGCAAGTGTCGCCATCCCCGCTGTCTCCGTGCGTAAAATCCTGCGTCCCAAGCTTATTCTGTGCATTGTGGCATGCTCATCCACAAGTGCTATCTCCTCCGGTGCAAAGCCGCCCTCAGGACCCACGACAACACCGATAGTCTGACCAGCCTTAAGCTGCCCCATTATCTCTCTTGTCGCATCCATGCCACGCTCATTCTCATATGGCACCAGCGTGATGTCAAGCTCTGAAGCAATTTTCAAAGCTTCCTTGTATGTAACAGGCTGCTTCACTGTGGGGATCACAGTGCGCTTTGACTGCTTTGCTGCGCTCTCAGCGATAGCCTGCCATCTCTGCAGCTTTTTTGCTGCCTTTTTATCATCCAGCTTTACCACACAGTTTTTCATGGCAACCGGTACTATCTCAGATACACCAAGCTCCACAGCCTTTTGAATAATAAGCTCCATCTTATCGCCCTTTGGCAGCCCCTGATACAGCACGATGTGATTGTCAAGCTCTGTGCCTGTCTCATCTGCACTGTCAATAGCTGCGATGACCTCATCATCCAGAATCGACGATATGTGACAGAAGTACGCCTGCCCTGATTTTGAGCTTACTCTTATTTTTTCCCCATTTTTCATGCGCAGTACATTCTTTATGTGATTTACGTCACCTCCGGTTATTGAGATGCTGTCAGAATGAACCTGCTCTTCCTCTACAAAAAACTGATACATAATCCACCAAACTATTTAGCCTGCTTCTGTGCAGTGATATTGACCCATTCACCCTGATGATTGATTTCTATCACCTTAAGCCCCGCTGCTTCGATAGCCTCTTTAACTTCATTTTCCTTGAAATCTATGATACCCGATGTGATAAAATATCCACCTTCCTTTAACCTGTCAGGAATAACAGGTGCCATAGGAATGATGACATCAGCAAGGATATTTGCAACAACTATATCATATTTTTCTGTACCGACATTCTTTTGAAGCTCTGTATCATCTATGAGATTGCCGACATAAAACGTGCCAAGCTTCTCATCAAGATGATTGACCTGCATATTGTCACGCGTAGAAATCATGCAGTCAGCATCAAGGTCAGTACCTACAACCTCCTTTGCACCAAGCTTTAAAGCTACAATTGAAAGGATTCCGCTTCCACAGCCCACATCAAGCACTGTAGGTGCTTCCTTTGCGCCCTCAATATACTTGATAAGCTGCTTGATACAAAGCTGTGTTGTCTCGTGCTTTCCTGTACCAAAGGAGATTCCCGGATCAATTTCTATCATAAATTTATCCGCATCCTCAGGCTTTACCTCTTCCCATGTAGGCTTAATCAATATATCACCGATTGTAAATGATGAAAAATACTTCTTCCAGTTATTAATCCAGTCGAGATCCTCTGTCTCAGATGACGAAATCACACCGCTTCCCACATCAACAGTGTCTCTTAAATCCTCAAGTCCAAGCTTTACCTTCCTGAGTATATCTGACTGATCACTGCCATCATCCTCAATATAAAAGCTGACATGGCTTATGCCCTCATCAGGAGGCAGCTCCGGCAAAAAATCAATAAACATATCCGCCTGGTCCTCTTTGGTCAGGGGAATATTGTCCTCAATCTCGATCCCCTCGATACCAAGCTCCATAAGCATGCTGCTCATGAAATCCTCAGCCGCGGTTGTTGTCTCAATCGTGTATTTCTTCCACTTCATATAAAAATCCTCTCTTAATAAAATAGATACATAGTATAAATACAGTTTTATTTCAAAACATTTCCGTACATTTTACAAGGCAGTCATACGACTGCCTCCACAACTTATCTCATATAATACCATAAAAGTGTGATGTATAAAAGCCCCATTTTTTTATACGTAAAAATAGCCTAAAAAATGCCCCGCCACACATGGCGGGACATATATTATAGGACATCTATTACAAATCATCTATTTACAGATCATCCAAAGACTCTTTGAGCTTATCCATAAATCCTTTTTTCTTTTTAGAATCAGTAGAAGCTCCGCCCTCCTTGGTCAGAGAGCCGCCTGAGAGCTCATCAAACTTCTTAAGAGCCTCCTTAGCTTCCTTAGACAAACCTGTAGGCGTATTGACAACAAGTGTGACATAATGGTCACCTCTTATTGCTTTATTTCTCGTTGAAGGCACACCCTTGCCCTTTAAGCGGATACGTGTACCTGTCTGTGTACCCGGTGCAACTGTGTATATAATATCTCCATCAACAGTCTTGATTCTTATATCTCCGCCTAAGGCTGCAATAGCATACGAGATGGATGCCTTTGAAAAGATATTAACATCCTGACGCTCAAAATCCCTGCTGCCTGAAACAATAACTTCAACAAGAAGATCTCCACGCGGTCCGCCATTTATGCCCGGCTCGCCGTATTCACGTATTCTGACACACTGTCCATTATCTATACCGGCTGGAATCTCAACAGTCTTTCTGACCTTCTTGGTATTGTAGCCTGTACCGTGACATGTAGGACACTTATCCTTTACTACCTTGCCCGAACCACCGCAGGATGGACATGTTGTGACATTCTGCACTACTCCAAACAGAGACTGGCTCTGTCTGACAACCTTACCTGTACCATTACACTGGGTACATGTCTCAGGAGATGTGCCCGGCTTAGCTCCGTTGCCTCCACAGGTAGAGCATGTCTCCTTATAGTTGAACTCAAGCTCCTTTGTGCAGCCAAATATAGCTTCCTCAAAAGAAATTCTTACACTGAGACGGACATTTGCACCCTGTGCAGGACCATTTCTTCTGCCACTGCTTCTTCCACCTCCGAAGAAATCTCCGAAAATGTCCCCAAAAATATCCCCCATATCCATGCCTGAGAAATCAAAGCCACCGGCTCCGCCGCCTGTGCCATCAAATGCTGCATGACCGAACTGATCATACTGGCGTCTCTTATCCGGATCAGACAATACGGCATAGGCCTCCTGAGCCTCCTTAAACTTCTCCTCACACTCTTTATCACCCGGATGAATGTCAGGATGATATTTCTTTGCCTGCTGTCTGAAGGCTTTTTTAATCTCTGCATCTGTTGCAGTCTTAGATACTCCTAATACCTCATAATAATCTCTTTTTTCTGCCATAATTGAAAATTCCTTTTATTATACAACTAATTCGCAAGGCCGGCCAATTGACCAACCTTGCGAGTAATTTACTTACGCAGCCATTTTGATGCTTAGATTTATAACCCGTATTACAGATCTTTAATCATCATATCATTGTGGCAGCATCTGTTAAATTATACTTCCTTAAAATCTGCGTCGATGACATCATCATCTGCACCGTTTGAAGCGCCTGCATTCATATCAGGTCCTGCTCCTGCTGCTCCTGCATTCATGTCAGGTCCTGTTCCTGCTGCTCCCTGCGCTGCCTGAGCCTGCTCATACATCTTTGCAAATACCTTCTGAGCACTCTGTGTGAGCTTCTCCTGTGCTGCCTTAAGCTCTGCAACATCAGCCTCTGTCATAGCCTCAGCCTCTTTATGTGCATCAAGGAATGACTTAACTGCTGCGATATCAGCCTCAACTGCTGACTTATCAGCGGCATCAACAGAATCTCCAACCTGCTTTAATGCATCCTCTGTCTGGAATACAAAGCTCTCAGCATCATTTCTTGCATCGATTGCTTCTTTTCTCTTCTTATCCTGTGCCTCAAACTCAGCAGCCTCTTTAACAGCCTTATCAATCTCATCATCAGACATATTAGATCCTGCTGTGATTGTGATGTGCTGCTCTTTTCCTGTTCCAAGATCCTTTGCAGACACATTTACAATACCATTTGCATCGATATCGAATGTAACCTCAATCTGTGGAACTCCACGACGTGCTGGTGGGATACCATCAAGTCTGAACTGTCCGAGTGATTTATTATCGCGGGCGAACTGTCTCTCACCCTGTACTACGTTGATATCAACGGCTGTCTGGTTATCAGCGGCTGTAGAGAATATCTGGCTCTTTCTTGTAGGAATAGTTGTATTTCTCTCGATAAGTCTTGTAGCAACACCACCCATTGTCTCGATTGAAAGAGAAAGTGGAGTAACATCAAGGAGAAGTACTTCGCCGGCACCGGCATCTCCTGCAAGCTTACCACCCTGGATAGAAGCACCGATTGCTACGCACTCATCAGGGTTAAGAGACTTGCTTGGCTCTTTTCCTGTCATCTGCTTTACCTTGTCCTGTACGGCCGGAATACGTGTAGAACCACCTACAAGTAATACCTGTCCAAGGTCTGCATTTGTAATACCTGCATCCTTCATAGCGTTCTGTACAGGGATTGCTGTTCTCTCTACGAGGTCATGTGTCAGCTCATCGAATTTAGCTCTTGTAAGAGTCATATCGAAATGCTTTGGTCCCTCTGCTGTAGCTGTGATGAATGGAAGGTTGATGTTTGTAGTAGTAGCTGAAGACAGCTCCTTCTTTGCCTTCTCAGCAGCCTCCTTTAATCTCTGAAGCGCCATCTTGTCTGTAGAAAGATCAACACCCTCTGCTTTCTTGAACTCGTCAATCATCCACTGTGTTACTTTGTTATCGAAATCATCACCACCAAGGCGTGTATCACCGTTTGTAGATAATACCTCGATGACTCCGTCACCAATCTCGATGATAGATACATCGAATGTACCACCACCAAGGTCATAAACCATAATCTTCTGCTCTTTCTCATTGTCAAGACCATAAGCAAGCGCTGCTGCTGTAGGCTCGTTGATGATACGCTTTACATCAAGACCTGCAATCTTACCTGCATCCTTTGTAGCCTGACGCTGAGCATCGTTGAAGTAAGCCGGTACTGTGATAACTGCCTCTGTAACCTTCTCACCGAGGTATCCCTCTGCATCAGCCTTTAACTTCTGAAGTACCATAGCTGAAATCTGCTGTGGGCTGTAGCTCTTGTCATCAATCTGCACCTTGTAATCTGTACCCATATGTCTCTTGATAGAAGAAATTGTCTTCTCAGCATTTGTAACTGCCTGACGCTTTGCAGGCTCACCGATAAGTCTCTCTCCTGTCTTTGTGAAAGCAACTACTGAAGGTGTGGTTCTTGCACCCTCCTGGTTTGCTATAACTGTAGGTTTTCCACCTTCCATAACTGCTACGCAGCTGTTTGTTGTTCCTAAATCAATACCAATGATTTTGCCCATTTTATTTTCCTCCTATTAAATATAGTGTTTTTACATGTTTAATATATTTGTAACCATCCGGTGCTTCACATGAATCATAAAAATCTGATTCACTGTCATGCCGGATAGATGTACACATCATTACTGTACTACCGATACCATGCTGTGGCGTACCACTGAATCCTTGTACATATAGCCCTTCTGAAGCTCCTGTGCTACGGTGCCTGACTCAAGTTCATCATTTTCAACCTGCATCACTGCATTGTGGAAATCAGGATCAAACTCCTGTCCTACGCACTCTATTGGCTTTACACCTGCAGCATCAAGCTCTGTGAGCATCTGCTTGTAGACCTTATCCATACCTGTGATAAAAGGATCATCCTTCTTATCATCCGGTACTGCTGCAAGACCTCTCTCAAAATTGTCGATTACAGGAAGGATTTTCTCAACTATTGTCTTTGCTCCCATGTCAAACATCTGGGATTTTTCCTTCTCACTTCTCTTGCGGAAGTTCTCGAACTCTGCCATCTGTCTTTTCAGACGGTCGTTAAGTTCTTCTATCTGCTCATCCTTCTTGTCTTTTTTCTTTTTCTTGAAGAGACCTTTCTTTTCATCTGACTTTTCATCTGCATCAGCTGAAGCATCATCCACTGATTCAGTTTCATTCACATCTGTATCTTTTGCTTCTTCGGCTGTCTGAGTGCTTTCCTCATCAGCTCCTTCAATCTCTATCTCTTCTGCTTTGTTTTCTGCAGTCTCATTGTCGATTGTTTCTTTTTTAATATCCTCTGGCATTTTTGACCACCTTCCTATGTTTCATCCTCAGACTTCTTATAAATTCCATCTAACTGGGATTTAAGAGTCTTTAGATTATCCATTACTTTTTCATAATCCATGCGCTTTGGCCCGACAATTCCTATCGTGCCCTTTACGCCCTCACCCAGATCATATGTCGCAGTGACAACACTGCAGTCCTTCATGGTCTGGATTGGAGATTCATTTCCTATATAAACCTGAATACCTGTTCCATTGTCCTTCTTCTCGGAATCGGATAGGGATTCAGTAACAAGGCTTGCTAGCTCTTCCTTTTCCTCAAATGCTGACAAAAGTGTCGCTGCATTATTGGAATCCGAAAGTTCAGGATACTTCAGAATATTTGTCGCTCCGCTGGTGTAAATCTTAAGATCCTCACTCTCCGCGAAGGTCTGTGCCAATGCATCAATCACATCAGAGACAATTCCTGAATGAATACCGGCTCTCTCCTTTATACTTGCAATGTTTCCAAGATTAATCTCATTCATTGCGAGTCCGTTTAATGAGGTGTTAAGCAGAATGTTGAGCTTAAGTATCGTCTCATTGTCAAGCGGCTCATATAAATCAAGCATCTTGTTTCTGACCATATTGTTGTTCATAACAATTACTGCAAGCAGGTGCTGGTCGTCAACCTGTGAAAGCTGGATGAATTTCACCTTGTTGTGATTGACATCCGGTGCAGAAACAAGTGTGGCATAATTGGTATTGTTTGCAAGTACCTTTGCCGCCTGCTTTAACACCTGCTCCATCTTCTCGGTATTTTCAATGACCAGCTCCTTCATATCAGAAAGTTCTTTTTCATTCTTATCGTTTTTCTCTATAAGATGGTCTACATATAATCTGTAGCCCTTATCCGAAGGAATTCTTCCTGCCGAAGTATGTGGCTGTACTATATAGCCCATCTCCTCTAAGTCGCTCATCTCATTTCTGATTGTTGCCGAGCTCAGATTAAGATCTGTATATTTTGAAATTGTACGTGAGCCAACCGGCTCTCCTGTGGCGAGATAATTGCGGATGATTGCATCCAGTATGGTAAGCTGTCTCTCGCTCAACTCTAGTTCTTTGTTTTCATTTTCCATTGGTCACACGCTCCATCTGAAGTATGCTTTTAATTTGTTAGCACTCTATATTTTGGAGTGCTAATTTTTTATCTGTACATAACATACCACCACCTATTAGCAATGTCAACCCTCGAGTGCTAATTTTTTTAATAAAATTTTTGAAACCCCTGATTTTACTGGGGTTTCAAGCTTTATTAATTTTCTATTAAATTGATTTTGGCGTTTACTGTACCATTACTGTACCATTTTTTTCAAGTTTTTTTATTTCAAGCTTAGCATCAAATGAAACGAAAAAGCAGTCGATCCTAAATGTGAAAGACTGCTTTATATCAAATTTATTATTGCTTTGTGTGTATTTTATTTAGCTGATTGTCTATATCCCTTCCTGCATACATTACTCTAAGTATTGTTACAACCTTTTTATCATTATCCGGAATATAAAGAACAAGATAATTATCTACCGGCAATACACGAAGTCCATGGCTTTTCCATGGTTCTTTTTCATATTTTCGATAACGCTCCGGCATCTTATCCAGGCTTAATATCTGTTCCTCCAAACGGTCGAGCTGTCCGCTTGCGTTTTCCGGTGATTGTAATTCAAAAGCAATATATTCAAAAATTCCTCTCAAATCACTGTCAGCCTGTTCTGATACTTCTATTTCATATATCATAAGCAATAATCTTTGCGAATATCAGAAAAGGCTTTCTTAGCATTTTTTGTCCGTCCAGCCTGCATATCCGCATATCCCTTCTCTAATTCTTCATTGAACTCTGCTTCTGATAATGCGCTGATATCAACAGGTCTGGCAGATGGTATTTTTACTTCAAACGGAAGACCTCTCTGTAAGATAATCTGCTTATAAAACATATTGATAGCATTGGAAGCAGGGATACCAAGTGTAGCCAAAATATTTTCTGCCTTCTCTTTGACATCCGGTTCAATCCTTGCATATAAATTTGCTGATTTTGTAGCCATATAAAACATCTCCTTTCGTGAGCAGTATTTTATCTGTCTTTATTATATGCAAATGTCCGCACAATAGCAATACTGGTTTCACATAAAATATTGTTCAAAAGATCATAAAGGCTTTCCAAACATCCACATAATAATCACCCTTGGAAAATTTCACCTTCTTGGAGAAATTCAAACCCACGTTCTTCCTTATGAGTTTTTCTTTCTGTTCCTATTGCAGCTCTTGAAAAATCTTCTCTTTCTTCATACCAAGTATCACTGAATATAATTTTGTATGCTCCTCTACCACCTTTATAAACTCTTCATCTTCCATCAGATAAAACAATATTACTTTTTATCCGCACGCTACTTACCCTTAAATTCCTTCTCTATATAACAATGTTCCTGTTTGCCAACCAACTTATCGCCTTCAAAATCCAATTCTATAATATATGGCATCCAATCTATAATTCGCAGAAAATCTTCACAGCCAAAATTACTATCATAAAAATTCAATATCGTACTAAGGGCAGTACCATGAGTTCCTAAAACAATATCTTTATCCGTATTATCTGATAAGATCTCATTCAGTGCCTCTATGTTGCGATTTTGCACCATAGCAATGGACTCTCCACCCTCTTCATGATAATTATGGTCAGCCCATCGTTTCCGGAACATTCCGTGGTTGTTTCCATCAAATCCCTTTTCACGCTCCCTCAATCTCTCATCTGTAATAATCTCTTTTGTAAAAAAATCTGCAGCCTCTGCAATGGTATCCATGCTACGTTTATACGGACTACAATAAAACGCATCTATTTTCTTATCCTTCAAAAATCCCAATACAATTGCCGAATCTTTCTTACCTTCTTCCGTTAAAGGTCTTGTCCTGTCTTCTTCCCAATCGTGTTCCGGCTGTGCGTGACGCACGAAATAAACTCTTGTCATTTGATCAGCTC
>ERZ791812.37-NODE-37-length-83555-cov-126.582599_pt1 | contig 83555 bp, 76 predicted proteins | sample MGYA00510303_ERZ791812 | MGnify/ENA primary metagenome ERZ791812 (study PRJEB30046, sample SAMN00791985) | human gut metagenome | study: EMG produced TPA metagenomics assembly of the A metagenome-wide association study of gut microbiota in type 2... | reverse complement strand
CCTGGACTGGCGATGCAACTGTTGCTCCAGAGACACGCGAGCGTGTGGTGAATAACGCCATCAATAAGCTGACAAACGGCTCATGGATATCCAATCCACAGATGCTTTGGAAGAACAACCGCGACAAGCATTATTTCATCGGTGTATACCCTATTTCAGCAATATCCGACCTTTCTGCCGGAGAATATACATTCGATGAGACAAAGCAAGTGGAAAGCGACCTCTTGGTGGCAGTCAACAAAGATGGCTTATCCTATAATGTCGATGAACAGCAGACTGTACCTCTCACATTCACCCACGTAATGGCAAAACTTGTGGTGAACCTTACCTATAAGAACCAGTGGGGAACAGAGGGACCTACCGTAGATAAGGTAGCTGTAGGCAATGCCGCAAAAAAAGCAACCGTTAATTATCTGACCAAGGTTGTCTCCCCATCTGCTGTAGCAGAAGATAAAGCAGACTTCGACATGCCTGCTTTAACCGCTAACAAGCAATATGCTTCCATCATCATTCCGCAGGATGGTGTTCAGAAGATTACCATCACCATTGGCGGAAAGGACTTCATCTACGACAACGGCACACCTTTCAAGTTTGAGAGTGGCAAGATTACTACAGTCAACCTGGAGGTAGGACGTGACGTCATAAAACTTGGCGATGTAAACATCTCTGGCTGGGGTTCTACAGGCGACCCTATCAAGGGCGAGGCTCACGAGTAACTTTCTTAAAATTAAAACATAAAATTCGACAATATGAAAGCAATTAAAATATTAACAATGGCAGCTTTGGCAACGGCAGTTTTTGCCAGCTGCTCCAACGATGAGGATTTGGCACAGAGCAATTATCCAATGGATAATGTGGTTAGAATCATGACAAGCGTAGATGGCATGAATACCCGTGCCTCTTACGGAAACAGCACCGATAAGCTTAATTCGTTTGGCTTCTGCATCAAAAATGCTAATAGCGAAAAATATACCTATGATAATATCAAGGTATCACAGGAAGGCAGCAATTGGATTCCGGCTACCCAGATGTTTTGGCAGAATTCAACTGCCGTTGTTGACATCCTGGCTTATGCGCCATATCAGGAGACTACCGAAGATGCAAATGGCAAAGTTAAAGTCTATGGAAATAATGATTACGCTTTTGCTGTACAGGCAGACCAAAGCAATGCTAATGACTATACTTCAGACTTCATTGTTTATAGACAAAAGAACTTCACTCCTGGTACGGAATTGAATGCCAACCAAGCTGTTGACATTACATTCTCCCATATCCTTAGTCAGTTGAATCTGACTATCGAGCTAAGAGATGAGTTTAACCAAAACAAGGAAAAGCCTATTACGGCAGAATCAGTAACAGATGTAAAGATAAATGGAACTATCCTAAGTAGTAAGGTGGATTTTACAGCAGAATCAATAGTTGCAAAAGTTGATAACACCCAAGGTGCAACTGCTATTACTCCTGAGGTTGTTAAATTCAATGGAGCCGATGAAAAAACAGCCCATCCAACTTTCAACTATTCAGCTATTGTAATTCCACAGTCTGTCACATCTGGGAAATTTAGCATCGGTTTTAAAGTGAATGGCAATTCTTATGTTTGGACTGCTACAGAAAATGATGTTGTATTTTTGTCAGGGAAAAGCCATCAGTTGCATTTATTGGTAGGCAAGGATGTGGTACAGATAAGTTACATAGGGGTAAGTCCTTGGGGGGAAGAGCATACCGACAATTTAGAGACAGAATAAAAGTTTGTTTGACATTAATAGATACAAAATATGAAGATAACAAAATATATTGGCGCATTAGCATTTGTTGCAATGCTCGCTGCTTGCTCTAATGAGGAAGAGCAAGGTATAAATACTTTGAGCAATGTAGTTGAGGTTACAGCCAACGTTGGTAAAAATAGTATTTTTACACGTAGTAATCCAGTGGGCAAAACAGAAGAAGCTCTGTCTGTGTTTAATGATGGCGATTTAATCCGCATATTGACTAATGGTAAAACCGTAAATTACACTAAAAGTGGTGACAATTGGATACCAGAAAATGGTGACTATTTGTGTTGGACGGGTGGCGTACAGGAGTTCAAAGCAATATACCCTTATAGCGCAAGTGAAAACACTGTAAATACGATATATAGTGGATATGTGTCTGCTGACCAATCTACCCTTGACAAAATAGCCAAGTCTGATTATATGTGGACTAGTCGAATTGATGCTAAAGCTCCTCAAGATAGAATGTTGGAGTTATATTTTCAGCGTCAAACAGCTCGTGTTGTTGTCAGAGTAAGTTCTTTTGGCAATGAATTCGATGGACTGAAGCCTGTGCTTACCGATGTAAAAGTTTATTCAAAACTTCATGTTTCGGCAGAAGAGCAAGTAGGAGAAAATGAGAACATAGAAGAAATCACAGCTTATAAAGATCCAACTCCTGATGAGAATGGCAATAATGTCTTCTATGCATTGGTTGCACCTGGTGAAAAAAAAGATGGAGAGAATTTCCTCAAACTCACAGTGACATACAATGATGAAGATGGCAATCCAACATTGTCAAAAGACTTGTTTGTAAAGGGTATTCCTGCTCACGAATATGCTCAGAGCTATACCTATAATGTAAAAATAGGTAAGGATAAGGCTGCGGTAGGAAATGTAAATGTTACTGATTGGAGTACAGGCAGCGTTATCGAAGGGGGCGATGCTGTAACAACTACAGAAAATGCCTTACTGGTGATAGAAAAGGCTTTGGCTGCGAACAAAAAGAACATTGAAATCACTTTAGATGCAGATGCAGGTAGAGATGTGCTTAAGAAGATAAAAGATGCCCTAAGTAGTGCAGATGATGGCAGTATTGAATTAACAGTTAACGGAGTTGAGACATTATGTGCTGAAGCATTTCTGGAGTGTACTCAGCTAAAATCAATAAACTTGCCAAATGTTAAAAGCATTGGGCAATCAGCCTTTTATAGTTGCTACAATATGGAAGCTGTTAATGCTCCAAATGCAACAAGCATAGGTGACATGGCTTTTGTGGCCTGCTCAAGGCTCAGAAAAGTGACATTGGGGAATATATCCAAGGCTGGTACGGAAATCTTTGATATTATTGATACAAAGAACTCTATAGATTTGGTGTTGTCTGGCGACCAGAGAAAGATGTCTGATAAATATACAGAAACAGGATGGGAGCCTGATCCTGACGGGGAAAATTATAAAAACTCCCCGGAACATGTTATGTGTGATTTTCTTGGCTATAGATTTAAATCTATAAGTTGCGGAGACAAGAAATACAACTTATACTCCTAAGTTGGGCAGGAGTATGAGGTGCTCGGCAATTATAGTCACCCGCACTTCACGGGAAACGACAAGGGTCTATATGCCACGATGAACAGGTGGCGTATAGACCCTTGATTATATGGTGATATTCGTAATCTACATCTCCGCTTTCAGCAGCTTTATCTCCTCTGACGTCAGCCCCGTCATATCCATGATAGACGCTTCATCCATACCCTTTGCCAGCATCTTCCTGGCAATTTCAAGGCTTCGCTGGGACATGCCTTTTTCCATACCTTCTTCCATTCCTTTCTGGTACCTGTCATCCAGGAGGGTTCTTTCAACACTTACCGAATCCCAAAACTTGTCATAGGCTCTGAGCTCGGCATCTGTAAAGCCGGAAATCTCCAGTTCTTCTGTTGTCGGCAGATATTGTTGCTGTTGTATCAGTTCATCTTCATTGAGTGACTGAAGAGTATTCAGAAGGTTTTTCAATCGATCGGGATGATTGCCGAATATCTTCTTGAACGTAAGGTCTGCCTTGGGATCTAAGTACTTCATAACCATCAGTTTTAAAAATCCATGCCGCAAAGTTACGGTTTTATTTTCATATCTGCAAGAGATTTCTAGGAAAAGTTTCTGAAAAAGTTAGAGAATACAAAGAAAAAGGGCGCTTCCGGATTGGATGCGCCCTAACTTGTTAAATAAAATCGGAGTATGCAGCAGAATATTCAAGTGGTTCAGTCAGCTACTCCAGATGGTTCTGTCAGCGAGTCAAGACGTCTCGATAAATCGACGGATACGACTCCGTTAGCCTACGTTGTCGAATCCTTAACCCGATGCAGTCGAATCCTTAACCTTGTCCAGCCGTCTGCGTAACCCAGTGCAGCCATATCCTTAACCCAGCTCAGCCACATCAGTTGGTAAACGGAAGAACATCGTTTGTTTACCTCATTTGAGTACTCAATAACTACCAGGGCGAATTAACCTTTTTTGATGACTACCAGAGCCAATAATAGGTACCATCAGGGCGAAAAATATGCCTTCAGAGATGCCCGAATGACTACCAGGGCGAATCCTAAAAATAGAAGATATTGAATATCAGATAGTTAGGAGCTATTTTTTCTTCCCTACACTATACCAAGTATATTATATATATACATTTACATCTTTTACACTATACGTAATACGGGAGGAAAAAGATTTTTTTTTCAACAAATCAGCTATTAAAATGCATTTTTCCTCTTCAAAAAATTGCATAAGTCTGAAATAAATATTACTTTTGCATCATAAAAAAAATAAAGCTTATGAATTATCCCCAACGTATGTACAGCAAGACCGAGCTGGGTCTGCTCTACTTTCCCGACACAACCGACGGGGCGACAGCGCGCCGTCATATCATGGTATGGATTAAGCTGACGAGCCGGGGGCATAAAGAAAGACCGCCAGGCGTTTCTTTCTACGCCTGGCGGTCTAGATATTTCACAGAATAAGAACTTAGTTTTTCTTCCAAAGCTTGGTCATATCCTCCAGCGTCTTACCCTTGGTCTCAGGAACGAGCTTCCATACAAAGATGGCAGCGAGGATACAGATAACACCATACAGACCATAGGTGAACCAATAGCCCAGGCTGTTAGCCATCGGAACGAAAGAGGTAGAAACAATCCAGTTGAAAATCCACTGGAAGGCTACGGCAATCGCTACGGCAGCACCACGAATCGTATTAGGGAATACCTCGGCGATAAGTACCCAGCAGATTGGTCCCCAAGAGAACATGAATGATGCTGAATAAACCATGATGGATACCATGCACAACAACTGCAGATTAGGATTACCGAAGGTGATGGCTACACCGATGGCACCCAATGCCATGCCCAGAGAACCGGTAATGAGCAAAGGCTTACGTCCCAACTTCTCTACCGTAAAGATAGCCACACAGGTGAAACCGAGGTTCACGATACCATTGAATACGGTCAATACCATCGGATTGTCAAAGCCCATAGCCTCATAGATGCGAGGAGCATAATAAAGCACGGCATTGATACCTACAGCCTGCTGGAATACAGAGAGCATCACACCTACGAAGATACAGAGCACACCGTAAGTAAGCAGTTTTTCCTTCTTCTCAGTAACCGTATTCTTGATGTCGTTCAAAATCTTCTTAGCCTCTTCAGCACCATTGATGCGAGCCAGAATACGCTCAGCCTTCGCATCCTGACCAACCATGGCAAGATAACGGGGAGTCTCAGGTACGAAGCAGATAAGCAGAGCAAACAAGCCCGCAGGAATCATCTCAGACCCAAACATATAGCGCCATCCGGTTTCGATAGCCCAGGCAGCCTCGCCACCATTCAGAATCTGGTTCATACCATTGCCCACACTCTGGATAGCAGGAGCAATATGATCGCCAAGAATGAAGAAGTTGACGAAATAAACTACCAGCTGACCGAAGATGATGGCAAACTGGTTCCAGCTGACCAACATACCACGGATGTTACTAGGCGCAATCTCACCGATATACATCGGACATACAGCAGATGCCAGACCCACACCGATACCGCCAATCACACGATAGAGGTTGAACACGATGAGAAGCGTAAGATTAGGTTCGCCCTTTGGCAACACCAAAGACTCAGGACACATAGATCCCCATGCAGAGATGAAGAACATCACACCCGCAAAGATCAGCGAACGCTTACGGCCCCAGTTAGAAGCCATCACACCCGAAAGCGCCGAACCGATGATACAACCAATCAAGGCACTGGAAGAAGTGAATCCATGCCAGAAATCGGTATAGGTGAAATCCTCAGCACCCATGAAGAATGCCTGCAAACCCTTCTCGGCTCCCGAGATTACCGCGGTATCATAACCGAAAAGCAAGCCGCCCAAAACGGCTACCATCACAATTGAAATAAGATAGGCTCTAGAGCCTGTTTGTTTTTGTTCCATTATTTTTTAGGTTTAAATTTTAATCAATTTTCTGTAGAATAGCGTAGCATTTACCGGCAGGAAATCTTCTTTTTTCATGCCAAAAATCAATCTCCACCTCATAATATACGTTTTTTCTTTATAAATATTACGTTCAACATGCGGTTTTCCCCTATTTTTTTTGTAAATTTGCACCAAAATAAGAAGGAACATAGAATTTAGGTAATATGAACATAGCAGATTTTCTACATCAGCAGGGCGATAAGCGAGGCTTTTCGTTCGAGGTTTTACCTCCGCTGAAAGGTAACGGAACAGCTGCACTCTTCCGTACCATCGATGCGCTGAGCGAGTTTGGTCCTCGCTTTATCAACATCACTACGCACCATAGCGAGTATGTATACAAGGAACTGGAAAACGGTCTCCTCACTCGCCAGCGTGTGCGCCGCCGCCCGGGCACCGTAGCCATCGCAGGCGCTATACAGAATAAGTACGACATACCTGTCATCCCTCATATTATCTGCAGCGGTGCTACGAAAGAAGACATCGAGTACGAACTGCTCGACCTCCAGTTTCTGGGCATCAGCAACATTCTCGTTCTGCGAGGAGACAAGGCGAAAGAAGACCGGCAGTTTACACCAACCGAGAACGGTCATGCCCATGCCACCGACCTCCTGAAGCAGGTGAATCAGTTTAATGACGGTTTCTTCTTTGACGGCACTCCCATCAAGCACCCGGGCGACAAGTTCTGCTGCGGTGTAGCCTGCTATCCGGAGAAGCATGAAGAGGCGCCAAACCTCGAAATGGATATGCAGCATCTGCTGGAGAAACAACAGTTGGGCGCAGCGTATGCCGTTACCCAGCTCTTCTACGACAACGAGAAGTTCTATGCTTTCGTTGAAAAGGCTCGGCAGATAGGCGTAACCATTCCTATCATTCCTGCCATCAAGCCTTTCGCCAAGTTGAGCCAGCTCACTGTAGTGCCGAAAACCTTCCACTGCGATATTCCTGAAGAACTCGCACAGGAGGTATTGAAATGTAAAACTGACGATGATGCCAAGCAGCTCGGTATCGAGTGGACTACCGCTCAGGTGCAAGATCTCTTCGAACATGGTTACAACAATGTTCACTTCTTCACCGTATCGGCTGTAGACAGCGTCAAGCAAATAGCAAAAATTCTGTTTTAAATGCAAAGAAATGAAGTTATAGGTCAGCAAGAAGTATGGAACCGTCTCATGGAGATGGTTCAGGAGAACCGTTTGCCCCATGCGCTGATGTTCTGCGGTCCGCAGGGCTGCGGCAAACTGGCGATGGCACTGGCTTTTGCCAGCTATCTTCTGGGCGATTCACCGATGCTCAGGAAATGGGAACATCCGGACCTCCACTTCACCTTTCCTACCATCAAGACCGCCAATATGGGCAGCGAGCACAAACCGGTGAGCCTCGACTTCATCAAGGAATGGAGAGAGCTGCTGCTTTCTAAAGGTCCCTACATCCAGATTAGCGACTGGATGCTGAAGATGGGCAAGACGGATGCCGACTATAACAAACAGGCTATCATCACTGCCGAAGAAACCGATGCCATCTCTCACGAACTGATGATGATGTCGAGTCAGGGCGGATATAAGATAAGTCTGATATGGCTCCCGGAGCGTATGAATATCCAGAGTGCCAACAAGATACTGAAACTGCTGGAGGAGCCGCCACGCCAGACGCTATTCCTGCTGGTAAGCGAGAATCCGGAACTGCTGCTCGAAACCATCAGAAGCCGTACGCAGCGTATCGACTTCAAGAAGATAGAAACCGCTGAGATGGAAAAAGCGCTGACGGAACGGAGAGCGCTGGAGCCAGACATGGCACACCGCATAGCCCGTATCGCCAACGGCAACTGGAACCTCGCACTCGAAGAACTGGATGCAGGAAACGAAAACCGGCAGCATCTCGACATGTTCATCATGCTGATGCGACTGGCTTACATGCGCAAGATAGGTGACCTCAAGAAGTGGACCGATGTGATAGCAACCTTCGGAAGAGAAAAGCAGAAACGCATGCTCGACTACTTTATGCACATGCTCAGAGAAAGTTTCATGTACAACTTCCGGAATCCGGAACTGAGCTACATGACGCAGGATGAGGAGAACTTTGCCAAGAACTTTGCCCGCTTCATCAACGAGGCAAACATCATTGACATCTCCAACCTCTTCGAAGACAGCAAGCGCATGATTTCGCAAAATGCCAATGCCAAAATCGTTTTCTTCGATATGGCGCTCAAAATCATCGTCCTTCTGTTAAGGAAGTGAAGAGGGAAAAGTGAAGAATTCAAATGAATAACAAGGCAGATGCCCAGTCATTATTCATTGTACATTATAAATTATACATTATAAATTAGACGATCGTGGATTACAAAAATATGAAATTCAGGATGTGTAACGGCTGCGACCGTGGTCTGTGCGCTAAGGGCGTAGGAAGACAGGACAGACAGCTCAACACATACGACTGGCTTGCCGATGTACCCGGCAATGCTGAAAGTACTGACCTCGTGGAGGTACAGTTCAAGAATACCCGTAAGGGATATTACCACAATGTGAATAACCTCGACCTGAAGAAGGGCGATATAGTGGCGGTAGAGGCTAACCCGGGTCACGACATCGGTGTGGTTACACTGACCGGAAGACTGGTAAAACTCCAGATTAAGAAGGCAAACCTCAAGTCGCAGGATGATATCAAGCGTATCTACCGTATTGCCAAGCAGGTGGATCTTGACAAATGCAAGGAGGCTAAGAGCCGTGAACACGGCACCATGATCCAGAGCCGCCAGATAGCCAAAGATCTCGGACTGAAGATGAAAATAGGTGATGTAGAATATCAGGGAGACGGCAACAAGGCTATCTTCTATTACATCGCTGACGAACGTGTGGACTTCCGCCAGCTCATCAAGGTTCTTGCCGATACGTTCCATGTGCGCATTGAGATGAAACAGATCGGTGCACGACAGGAAGCAGGCCGCATTGGTGGAACGGGTCCTTGCGGCAGAGAACTCTGCTGCGCTACCTGGATGAAGAACTTCATCAGCGTTAGCACCAATGCAGCACGCTACCAGGACATCTCTCTGAATCCTCAGAAACTTGCCGGTATGTGCGCCAAACTGAAGTGCTGTCTCAACTACGAGGTAGACAGCTATGTAGAGGCTAGCAGAAAGTTGCCTCCTAAGGATGCCGTACTGCAGACTGCCGACGGTGATTTCCATCAGTTCAAGGTGGATATCCTGGCAGGTCTTATCACCTACTCTTCTGACAAGAACCTTGCTTCCAACCTCGAAACCATCAGCATCGAGCGTGCCAAGGCTATCATCGAAATGAACCGTCAGGGCGAGAAGCCATTGAGTCTGCTGGAAGACGGTAAGGCAAAACCTGTAGCCAAGCCAATCGACCTGCTTGCCGAAGCTGATTTGAGCCGCTTTGACAAGGCTAAGAAAAAGAAGAAGAAGAACAATAAGAACAAGGGACCTCGCCAGCAGGAGGGAGACAACAAGCCTCAGAAGAACGAGAACCGCGCGCAGAATGGCGACAACAAACCTCAGAAGAATGAAGGCAAGCCAAACAACCAGCGCCGCGACAACCGTAATCAGGGCAATCATCCTAAGGGTGACAACCGCCAGCCAAGAAACGACAGACGACCTAACAAGGGCAACAAGCCGCAGAATGGCAACAAGCCGCAGGGTGGAAACAAGCCGCAAGGCAATAATGCCCCTCAGAATGGCAACAAGCCACAGGGCAATAATGCCCCACAAGGTGGTAACAAGCCACAAGGCAATAACGCCCCACAAGAATAAAGAATAGGAGCTAGAAAAAGATGAAAAAGACTGTTTATTTCATCGTTTTGACAGCGATCGTTCACATTCTCTCTGCCTGCAGCGGTTCGACCGTATACGATGAGTATGCCCATACACCGATTGCAGGATGGGAGAAGAACGACACCCTATCATTCGAAGTATCACCTCTACTCGAAGCCGGGCATTACAGGCAAAGCCTAGGACTTCGCATTACAGGTGCCTATCCGTTCATGGGACTTACGCTCATCGTAGAACAGACGGTTTATCACCAAAACAGAAAGATACCTGGCGAATGCAAGATAGATACGGTAAACTGCCAGCTGATTGACAAAAACGGCGTGAGCAAAGGACAGGGTATCAGCTACTATCAGTATAACTTCCCTATCAACATCTATCAGATGCATCAGGGCGATTCCATACACGTAGCCATCAGACATGATATGAAAAGAGAAATCCTGCCCGGTGTGAGTGACATCGGCATCAAGATTTCAAAGATACAATAAAAAAAGAGTGAACAGATTCATCAACAATCTGTTCACTCTTTTTTTTTAACTTCTCACTAAGTTCCTTCCCGCATCAATTCTCAAGAAGATGAAAAGAAGGATGGTGAATCCCCATAACGAACTGCCACCATAACTGAAGAACGGCAGCGGAATACCGATAACCGGTGTTAAACCCAGCACCATTCCCACATTAATAAACAGGTGGAAGAGGAATACCGACAGGACACAATAGCCGTAGATACGTCCGAATTTATAAGGTTGCCGCTCAGCCAGATGCATCAACCGCAATATCAAAGCCAGGAAAAGCAGCAGCACGCCTGCCGAACCGAGGAAACCTTCCTCCTCGCCTACCGTACAGAAGATAAAGTCTGTATCCTGCTCAGGCACGAACTTCAGTTTGGTCTGCGTTCCATTGAGGAAACCTTTGCCCTGAAGTCCGCCGGAACCAATGGCAATCTCACTCTGATGCACGTTATATCCCGCACCAGCCAAATCTTCATCCAGTCCCAGCAGCACGTTGATACGCACTCTCTGATGAGGTTCCATCACATGATTCAACACATAATCAGCAGAATAGAAAAAAGCGATACTTCCCAACGAAAAGATGGAGATGAGGAAGTAATTCCGGAACCGGGTTCTCAGTCCCTGATAAACCAGGAATCCGATGAGCATAGCACACAGGAAGAGCTGGATCCACACAATGTCGAACGGAATGACATAGGTAGAAAAGAGCACGAAGAGCAGCGTAATGCCTACCGAATAGGCAAGGATCATCAGTGCCTGTTTCCTGTCGCCCGTATAGGAGTTCACCATGCCAGCCGTAAAAATCTGCACCAGCAGAAGCACGACAAACTTACCCACAGAAGTATAGGTATCCCACATCATCACGTTCTCATACTTCACACCCACTACGAAGTAAGCCACCATCGACACGCCGGTAAAGAGAATGGCACCCGGCATTCCTTCGCGGTAAAGCATGAGGAAGAATGAAAGATAAACCAAGGCAGAACCCGTTTCGCGCTGACCTACGATGCAGAGCATCGGCAGAACGATAATGCCTACGGCTGCCATGAAATGTTTCAGGTTCTGCATACTGAAACCATAGCTTGACATAAACTTGGCTACCGCCAGAGCCGTAGCAAACTTACCAAACTCAGCCGGTTGCAGTCGGAGCGGTCCCAACACCAGCCAGGAGTGGGAACCCTTGATGCTATGCGGATTGAATATCGTAGCAAAGAGCAAGAGTATCAGGACGCCATAGATGACATACGAGAAGGTATCGTAAAACCGGTCATCAAGCAGCAGGATTACCAATCCCAGTGCTATGGATGTGCCAATCCATATAATCTGCATACCCGAGCGGGCACCCAGACTGAATATCTCGTTGTCACCATAGTTATAGCTGGCTCCACAGACGCTCACCCATCCGAAGATGAGGAGTGCCAGATAAATACCTATCGTCCACCAGTCAAGTGAAGCAAGCACACTAGGTTGTTTATTATCGATCATAATCTATAAACTATAAACTATTAACTGAAAACTATCTACTGCTTAATCCGTAGGCGATTCTACGGGCCTGCATCTCTGCAGCCCTGCGCTCAGAATCAGGAGATAACTTACCCTTGAGATACTGCTCCATCATCAGACCGCCGATAGGCACACCATAGTCAGCACCCCAACCACCATTCTCTACATACACGGCAATGGCAATCTTCGGGTTGTTCATCGGAGCAAAGCCCATGAATACAGAGTGGTCATGGCCACGGTTCTGTGCCGTACCCGTCTTGCCGCAAGCTTCGAAATCGTAGCGGCCGAGCAGCTTACAGGTTCCCTTCAGCGCCGAACTTCTCATACCGGCTACCACATAGTTGTAAGCCCGTCGGGAAGCCTTGGTATAATGGCGTCGGGTATAGAGCGTATCAAGCGGTTCACCCTTCACCTTTCTCACTACATGAGGCACATAATAGTATCCCCTGTTGGCAATGGTAGCACCCAGGTTGGCTATCTGCAACGGCGTGAGGTTAACCTCACCCTGACCGATAGAAATACTGATTACCGTCAGTCCGTTCCATGAACCATTGTAAGCCTTATCATAGAACTGTGCATTCGGAATCAGACCGCGTTTCTCGCCAGGCAAGTCGATGCCCAACTTATAGCCGAATCCCATGCTCACCATATAATTTTTCCATATGGTCATCGCATTCTGTACGCTGCCATACTTCTTGCGGTTACCTATCATATAGTAAAGACCCCAACAGAAGTAACCGTTACAAGAGGTACTGATGGCATCAACCAGCGAAATAGGCGACGGGTGACCATGACAGCCCACATGCAGACCCTTATAAGAGAAACCATGATTACATGGGAATGCTGTTCCCGGTGTGATGATACCTTCAGTAAGATAGGTCAGCGCCTGGCTGGTCTTAAAGGTAGAACCCGGAGGATACTGACCCTGAATACTACGGTTCAGGAGCGGTTTCCAAGGATTATGCGAGAGCCACTTGTGCATCTTGCCGCGGTTTCTACCCACCAGACGTCTTGGATCGTAAGAAGGAGAAGAAACCATAGCCAGCACATCGCCCGTTCTAGGATCGATGGCAACGATACTGCCGATTTTACCCTGGAGCAGACGTTCGCCCAAGGCTTGCAACTTGACATCCAATCCCAGCGTCAAGTCCTTTCCTGCCACAGGTTTCTGGTCGAGTTTACCATTCTGATAGCTACCCTGTATTCTTCCGTGGGCATCTCTCAGCATGATCTTCACACCCTTCTCACCACGCAGCTGCTTCTCATAAAACTTCTCGATACCCAGTTTTCCGATATAGTCACCAGCCTGATAGTAGTCATCATCTTCAATATCGCTTTGCGAAACCTCACCCACATCACCCAGCACATGGGCAGCATAAGGGTAGGTATATTCTCTGACGGTACGTTTCTGGACATAGAAACCGGGGAATCGGAACATCTTCTCCTGGAACACACTGAAATCCCGGTCGCTCAGCTGTCCCATAAAAAGCTGCTGGGTATAGCGCGAATAGCCCGGGTTTTTAGAGCGGTCCTTGATATCGTTCATTCGCTTGATAAAAAACTCTTTCGTAATACCCAGCGAATTACAGAAATCCATCGTATCAAGCCGGCCGCTCTCCTCGTTCATGACCACCATCAGATCGTAAGACGGCTGATTATACACCAGCAGCTTACCATTACGGTCGTAAATGGCACCACGGGCGGGAAACTCAATATGCTTCAAGAAGGCATTACTGTCGGCATTCTTCTTGTAGTCGTCGCTCATAATCTGAAGCGTAAACAGACGAATCATGTAAATGACCACAATAGCTATGGCCACTCCACCGATAACGAATCTACGTTTTTCAAGATTGTAATCCAACATACCTTATTATATATAGCAAACTAAAAATCGTGTTCTTTTCTCTCTCATCACTTATCCGGAATCTTACTTTCTGAAACTTTCTGTCGCCATCACCAATATATAAGTGATAACCGTACTTCCGCCTATACATTCCAACCAGTGAACCCAATTAAAGAAATTGAATGTTTCGAGTGTAAAGAACAATAGATTATAAACGAGAATGATGAAGAATACGTACCAGCAATATGCACCTACGCCGATAGAACGCATGGACGGTTCCAGATCGTCGGCGCTGTCACGCGGTACGAAAAGTTCAAACAAATAAGGTTGTAGCAGTCCTACGGCAGTCATCGAAGCTGCTGCAACACCTGGCGTATTGGCAAATACGTCCACACAAAGCCCCATCATAAAGCACCACAATAACACCGCCCATTTAGGATGGTTGCGGCGGAAATGCAGTACCATAATGATATACAGCAAGGGGGTGGCACAATTGAATAGATGAATATGATTAAACACCAATCCCTGTACCAGCACGAGCACCACAAAGGTAGCTAGTCTTTTCACTAAATCTATACTCATTGCTTTTTATATCCTCTTACTATACGTCATTATTGATTATTGTCTCCATTTGTTTCGATGCTATCCTGTGCTGCACGCATAATCTCCAACCGCTCTTTCATGGCGGCATCATCAATTACACATACATCACGCAGACGGGCAAAATCGGTAGAGAGGCGAAGTTGTACGCGATACGACAGTCCATCGGCGGAGTTGAACACGTGCAATATCCTGCCTACTCTCACTCCAGGAGGGAAGACAGCAGAATAGCCACTCGTTACCACATAGTCACCCAATTTAAAGTGAGCATGACGTGGCACCTCTTCCAGATAGGCAAGGTCAGACACACCACCCTTCCAGCGCAGATAGCCAAAATAGCCTCTATTCTGAATCATACAACTGATGTTCGACTTCGTGTTCAATACCGGAATCACGATAGCATAATGTTCTGCCACCAGATACACGATACCCACAACACCCGTACCGCTGATTACACCCATATCCTTGTGGATGCCATCTGCGCTACCCTTGTCAATTGTCATCAGGTTGCCGGGTTTATCGACACTATTCGCCACCACCTTAGCCGGAATCAGACGATAGTTTCTCAGCAATGCAAACTGGTCACGATGGTAGATGCTGCTATCCTTGGTCACGCTCACGAGACTGTCGGAAAGTTTCTGCACCTCCTGTTCGAGATACGCATTGCGCTGTGTCAGTTCCTGGTTCACCTTGGTAAGTGAGAAGAATGTTTCTACATTCGCATCCCATTCATACAACTTACCCGTTACGGCATTAGCCGAGGAGAACCAGGCACTGCCCTGATAGCTGTTATACTGAAACAACAGCACCATACTCACCACCTCAAGAATCAGGAAGACAAACCAATGGTTGTATTTCGCTAAAAACTCTAAAAGGTTGCGCATACTTTATTCTTACTATTAGAATAAGTTCTGATTATCTCATCAAGAATGAGAAACGGTCTACATTCTTCAACGCAATACCAGCACCCTTGGCAACACTGTGCAATGGATCTTCTGCGATGTGGAATGGGATATTGATCTTATCCTGCAAACGCTTGTCGAGACCACGGAGCAAAGCACCGCCACCAGAGAGCCAGATACCATTCTTCACGATATCGGCATAGAGCTCAGGAGGTGTATTCTCCAATGCTGAGAGCACAGCGTTCTCAATCTTTGCCACGGTCTTATCCAGACAGTGAGCAATCTCCTGGTAGCATACAGGCACCTCCATAGGCAACGCTGTAATACGGTTAGGGCCATGTACGATGAAATCTTCTGGAGCCTCATCACCCAGATCGGTCAGAGCTGAACCCACATGAATCTTGATACGCTCAGCCATACGCTCAGAAACCTTCACGTTGTGCTGACGGCTCATATATTCCTGGATATCGGCAGTAAGGTCGTCACCGGCTGTACGGATTGAGTTGTTCGATACGATACCACCCAATGAGATGACAGCGATTTCGGTAGAACCACCACCTATATCAACAATCATATTACCCTCTGGAGCCTCAACATCGATACCGATACCGATCGCGGCAGCCATTGGCTCAAAAATCAAATATACATCACGTCCGTCGGCATGCTCGGCAGAGTCGCGCACAGCACGAAGCTCAACCTCGGTAGAACCAGAAGGTACACCGATAACCATACGGAGTGAAGGAGAGAAGAGACGGCTACCCGTATGAACCATCTTAATCAATCCACGCATCATCTGCTCACAGGCAGTAAAGTCGGCAATCACGCCATCACGCAATGGTCTGATAGTACGGATATTATCATGAGTCTTCTCGTACATCATCTTAGCCTTCTCGCCCACAGCAATCATCTTGTCGGTGCGGCGGTCAAGGGCTACAACAGAAGGTTCATCCACTACAATCTTATCATCACTGATAATGATGGTATTGGCTGTACCCAAGTCCATTGCGATTTCCTGAATAAATGAAAAAAATCCCATTTCGTTTCTAAATTATTTTAAGCTTAAAATTTTCTTTTTATTTAAGGAGTTAAGGAGTTAAAGGAGCATAGAAGCCACGGCAACAGTCTGTCATATACCGGGGATAGAATCCCCGCAGACACTTGTCCTGACTTCTTCCACTTCTTAACTCCTTAACTACTTTATTTTTCCGAGAGTTTACTTAGCAAACCATGCATGGATTGCAGTATCGTAGTGAGAACTTACACCAAATGCACGCTCTGCAAACATCTTGCGGTCTTCGATATCAGTCTCAGCACCCTTCTTCTTCAGGATATCGAGCAATACGCCGTATTCTGCCTTGCTAGGAACGATCACCACGTCCTTGAAGTTTTTGGCACCTGCACGAATCAAAGAGATACCGCCAATATCGATTTTCTCGATGATATCAGCATCGCTAGCACCGCTAGCTACAGTCTGCTCGAAAGGATACAAGTCTACGATGACGAGATCGATAGAAGGGATTTCGTATTCCTTCATCTGCTCCTGGTCACCCTCGTTGTCACGGCGAGCCAAGATACCTCCAAATATTTTAGGATGAAGAGTCTTTACGCGACCACCCAAGATAGATGGATAGGTAGTGACCTCCTCAACTTTCTCGCATTCATAACCCAAAGATTCGATAAACTTCTGGGTACCACCAGTACTCAGGAACTTAACACCCTCTTCATTCAACTTGGCGAGCAATTCGTCCAAGCCATCCTTGTGGAAGACAGACACCAACGCTGTCTTGATTTTCTTTGTTTCAGCCATTGAACTTATAAATTATAATTTATGATGGTGCAAAGGTACGAAGATTATTTTGATTACACAACATTTCCCCCCATAAAATAGCATTATTTAAAGGATATTTAAAAGATAATTGAGAGAAATCAAGAAATAAGCAATCTGAGCGAATTCTAATCCTATCATTTCTTCGCGTACTGAACTTTCGCCAGTAAGTCCCACACGCCCTGAAAGGAACCTGGGTCTTCAGGGCGTGCTGCTTCAGGAACCTAGACCTTCAGCCCGTACTCAAACCACTTTCTTCTGTCATTCTGTCCGAGAATTTCTCTTGTTTCTATCTTCCATCTACCAAAAATAAGACAGATTGTCAGTAAATCATTGATTTTCAACGAATAGGCATAAGTTTCGCTAAAGGATGGGAGGAACGCACCGGGAGGTTTCCAAAGAGAAGTTTCCGGCGCTCATCCAAATAACACAAATAAGAATATATAATATAAGAAAGGAGATATTAATATGACATTCGACAAATTTACAATCAAGGCGCAGGAGGCGGTACAGGAAGCCGTAAACATTGCGCAGCGAAATGGTCAGCAAACCATCGAACCGGTGCATCTGCTTAGCGGTATCCTTGAAAAGGCTACCGATGTGACCAACTACATCTTCCAGAAGTTGGGCATGAACGGACAGCAAATCGCCATGCTCTTGCGTCAGGAGATGCAACATCTGCCTCGTGTGCAGGGCGGCGGTCAGCCGTACCTCAGCAACGAGACTAACCAGATACTGATGAATGCCGAGGATACCGCCAAGAAAATGGGCGACGAGTTCGTTAGCGTAGAACCTATCCTGTTGGCTATCGTACAGGGCAACTCTACTGCTGCACGTATTCTGAAAGATGCTGGTGCAAATGCCAAAGATATGCTCGCTGCCATTCAGGCACTGAGACAGGGACAGAACGTAAAATCACAAAGCGCTGATGATAACTATCAGAGTTTGGAGAAATATGCGAAAAACCTTGTAGAACAGGCTAGAAGCGGCAAGCTGGACCCAGTTATCGGACGTGATGAGGAAATAAGAAGAGTGCTCCAGATTCTGTCACGAAGAACCAAGAACAACCCTATTCTGATAGGTGAACCTGGTACAGGTAAGACCGCCATCGTAGAAGGTCTTGCCGAGCGTATCGTACGTGGCGATGTACCGGAGAATCTGAAGAACAAGCAACTCTATTCTCTCGATATGGGCGCGCTGGTAGCCGGTGCCAAATATAAGGGCGAGTTCGAGGAGCGTCTGAAGAGCGTCATTAAAGAGGTAACTAACGCCAACGGCCAGATTATCCTCTTCATCGATGAGATTCACACGCTGGTAGGTGCTGGCGGTGGCGAGGGTGCCATGGATGCAGCCAACATTCTGAAGCCAGCCCTGGCTCGTGGTGAACTGAGAGCCATCGGTGCTACTACCCTCAACGAGTATCAGAAGTACTTCGAGAAGGATAAGGCGCTGGAACGCCGTTTCCAGACCGTCATGGTCAATGAACCTGACGAGGTAGACGCCATCAGTATCCTCCGTGGTATCAAGGAGCGCTACGAGAACCATCATAAGGTACGTATTCAGGATGATGCCTGCATCGCAGCCGTAAAACTCTCTGAGCGTTACATTTCCGACCGTTTCCTCCCAGATAAGGCTATCGACCTGATGGATGAGGCAGCTGCCAAACTGAGAATGGAGCGTGACTCTGTACCAGAAGAACTGGATGAGATTACCCGCCACTTGAAGCAGTTGGAGATTGAGCGTGAGGCCATCAAGCGCGAGAATGACCAGCCTAAGATTCAGCAGTTGGATAAGGAAATTGCAGAATTGAAGGATCAGGAGCATGACTTCCGTGCTAAATGGGAAGGCGAAAAAGCACTCGTCAACAAGATTCAGCAGGATAAGCAGGAGATAGAAAACCTGAAGTTTGAGGCTGAACGCATGGAGCGCGAAGGCAATTACGAACGCGTAGCTGAAATCCGCTATTCTAAACTGAAGGCGCTCGAGGATGACATCAAGAAGATTCAGGAGCAGCTGAAGAGTACACAGGGTGGCGCAGCGATGGTCAGAGAGGAAGTTACAGCTGATGATATCGCTGAGGTTGTAAGCCGCTGGACCGGAATACCAGTAAGCCGTATGATGCAGAGCGAGCGTGAGAAACTGCTCCATCTGGAGGAAGAACTCCACAAGAGAGTCATCGGACAGGACGAGGCTATCACCGCTGTAAGTGATGCCGTTCGCCGCAGCCGTGCCGGTTTGCAGGATCCTAAGCGTCCTATCGCCAGCTTCATCTTCCTCGGCACTACCGGTGTAGGTAAGACGGAACTTGCCAAGGCGCTGGCTGAGTATCTGTTCAATGACGAGTCGATGATGACCCGAATTGATATGAGTGAATATCAGGAGAAGTTTAGCGTAACCCGTCTGATCGGTGCGCCTCCAGGGTATGTAGGCTACGATGAAGGTGGTCAGTTGACCGAGGCTGTACGCCGCAAACCATATAGTGTGGTTCTCTTCGATGAGATTGAGAAGGCGCATCCTGATGTATTCAATACCCTGTTGCAGGTATTGGACGATGGCCGTCTGACTGACAACAAGGGTCGTGTAGTTAACTTCAAGAACACCATCATCATCATGACTTCCAACGCAAGCCGTGAGATGTTGCGCAAGACCTTCCGTCCTGAGTTCCTGAACCGTATTGATGATATCATTACCTTCAAGCCGTTGACCCAGGAGCAGATTGCCGAGGTTGTAGAACTTCAGATGAAGCGAGTAAAGAAGATGTTGGAGCCTCAGGGCTTTGAACTTCGCTGGACTCCTGCAGCTATCCAGTATCTGGCAAAGGTAGGATACGACCCTGAGTTTGGTGCCCGTCCTGTAAAGCGTGCTATCCAGGATTATGTCTTGAACGACTTGAGTAAGAAGATTCTTGCAGAGGAGGTTAGCAGAGAGAAACCAATTACCATCGATCATACAGATGCAGATGGATTGGTCTTCAAAAACCAATAATTCCAGCAGATAACCAATCCGCAGAAAAAACGGATTGAAACATAAAATAAAGAGGGTGACAGATTCAGATATCTGCCACCCTTTTTTTATTTACTATACACTGTTTTCCATCAACACGCTCCACCTTGACCGCCAATCTGCCATCAGGTGATGTTACTTCATAATTGTTGGCTTGCGCACAAACCGCGCCGAGCAACAAAATACCAGCAATACATTTTTTTTGCTTCATTTTCATTTTATTGTTAGGTTGAAATTATTATCTTCTCTGTGATGCAACGCAGTACAGCCGACGTTCCAGCTTCTGTTACTGTAGCGTACAACAAGAATCGCTCCTGAATGAGAAGAAAACAAAAAGCCCCGACATCACGTCGAGGCCTTTGAAGTTTTTGAATGTTTCAGCAGTTTGTGTTTTTTATGTAGTTATGATTTGTTCGTTTTTGAAAATCAATTCTTTTTCTGGGTGCAAAATTAAGACAAATATTGATATAAATCAAATAAATCTCGATTTTTTATGCAAAAAACCACGTAAACGTTTACAAATTTTGCGCACAAAAAAGACCATTTGTGCGCTGTTGTGGCTAAAACACAGCTGTGCATTTTGTGTCTTTTGAATATTTTCTGCCACATTAATAAAAAAGTTAAAATATTGATGCTATATTTTGTTTTCTCTGTATTTTACACTATCTTTGCACTATCTTTTCACATTATTATATAGATAAAGAAAATAAATGAAAGAATTTGTAATATCAGAAGTCAAGGCGGAAACCGCTGTACTCGTGGGTCTGATTACCAAGACACAGGACGAAGCCAAGACAAAAGAATATCTCGACGAGTTGGAATTTCTTGCCGATACTGCGGGGGCTGTCACCGTAAAGCGATTCACGCAGAAGGTGGTTTCTCCTAACCAGACCACCTATGTGGGTAAGGGTAAACTCGAAGAAATCAAAGAATATATCAAAAACGAAGAAGAGGAAGATAGAGAAGTAGGTATGGTCATCTTTGATGATGAGCTTTCTGCCAAACAGATCCGTAACATCGAACAGGAACTGCAGGTGAAGATTCTGGACCGCACCTCACTCATCCTCGATATCTTCGCCATGCGTGCGCAAACCGCTGCGGCTAAAACCCAGGTAGAGTTGGCGCAATACCGCTATATGCTCCCTCGTCTGCAAAGACTCTGGACTCACCTGGAACGACAGGGTGGTGGTTCAGGATCTGGTGGCGGTAAGGGATCTGTTGGTCTGCGTGGACCGGGTGAGACCCAGCTCGAGATGGACCGCCGTATCATCCTCGGCAGAATGAGTCTCCTCAAAGAGCGACTGGCAGAAATCGACAAGCAGAAGACTACACAGCGAAAAAACAGAGGCAGAATGGTGCGCGTGGCACTGGTGGGCTATACCAACGTAGGTAAATCTACCATCATGAATCTGCTCAGCAAGAGCGAGGTGTTTGCAGAGAACAAACTCTTTGCCACCCTCGACACCACCGTACGCAAGGTGGTGGTAGACAACCTGCCGTTCCTCCTTGCCGATACCGTAGGATTCATCCGCAAATTGCCAACCGACCTGGTCGACTCATTCAAGAGTACCCTTGACGAGACACGCGAGGCCGACCTCCTTCTGCACGTAGTAGACATCTCACATCCCGACTTCGAAGAGCAGATCCAGGTAGTAGAGAATACGCTCAAAGAACTGGATTGCGCCGATAAGCCATCGATGATTATCTTCAACAAGATAGACAACTACTCATGGGTAGAAAAAGAGGAAGACGACCTCACACCGATGGAGAAAGAGAACATCCCGCTGGAAGACCTGAAGAAGACCTGGATGGCAAAACTCAATGAGGACTGCCTCTTCATCTCGGCAAAGAACAAGGAGAACATCGACGAATTCCGCGAGATACTCTACAAGAAAGTAAGAGAGTTGCACGTACAGAAGTATCCATACAACGACTTCCTGTACCAGGATTATGAGTAAGAACATAAATATCAATAACAAGTAAGTTATGAATGATTACAGACCTTTAACCACCGAGGAAATCGAGGTGCTTAAACATAACGACTGCTGGGCCGAAGACTGGACCTCAGTCAATGTATCAGAAGATTTCAAGCCCAACTTCATGCACCGCGTGATGCTCTATGGCGAAGTTAACATCGGTTCCTTCAACAAGAACGTGGAGGTGAGCCAGGGCTTCGTAAAGCATTCGGGCATCAACAATGCCACCTTGCGCAATGTAACCATAGGCGATGACTGTCTGATAGAAAACGTAGGCAATTTCATCAACAACTATACCATTGGCGATGATTGCTACATCTCAAACATCTCGACCATGGAAACCACCGAGGGAGCTACTTACGGCGAAGGAAATCTTGTGAGCGTACTCAACGAGGTGGGCGAAGGCAACGTAATCCTCTTCAGCGATCTGAACAGCCAGCTCGCAGCCTTCATGGTGAAACATTTCCCTGACAAGGAAATGAAGGAGAAAATCCGCCAGCTCATCAAGACCGACATCGACAACAAGATGCCGGATCGGGGCCAGATTGGCAATAATGTGAAGATCATCAATACCAAGGAGATTACCAACTGCGTAATCAATGATTACTGCGAAGTGAATGGTGCTTCCCGTCTGAGCGATTGTACACTATTAGGCTCAGCTCATGGCAACGTATATATCGGCACAGGCGTTATTACAGAAAACAGCATCATCGCTGAAGGCGCCAGCGTCATCAACAGCGTAAAGATACAAGATTGCTTCGTAGGCGAAGCCTGCCAGCTGTCTAACGGCTTTACCGCTTCAGCCTCCGTATTCTTCGCCAACTCCTATATGAGTAATGGCGAGGCTTGTGCAGCATTCTGCGGTCCTTTCACCGCTTCTCATCATAAGAGCAGTCTGCTTATCGGAGGCATGTTCTCTTTCTATAACGCCGGTTCTGCCACCAACTTCAGCAACCATGCCTACAAGATGGGACCTATGCACTGGGGCATTCTGGAGCGCGGTTCCAAGACAGCCAGCGGTGCTTATCTCCTGATGCCAGCCACTCTGGGTTCCTTCTCAGTATGCTTCGGCAAGCTGATGCACCACCCTAACACCCGCAACCTGCCTTTCGCCTATCTCATTGCCGATGGCGACAAGATGTTCCTCATCCCGGGCAGAAACATCACTACCGTAGGTCTGTACCGCGACATCAAGAAATGGCCTAAGCGTGATCTCCGTGCTATGGAGAACCGCAAGAGCATCGTCAACTTCGACTGGCTTTCACCTTATTCTGTTGGCGAGATTCTGAAGGGTAAGAAGATTCTTGAAAACCTGCGCGAGGTAACGGGTGATAATGTTTCGCAGTATCTCTATCACGAATATATCATACCGGCTTCATCGCTCCACAAGGGCATCAAATATTATGATATCGCCCTCCGCATCTACATGGGTGCCGTATTGAAGCGTGTACTGAAGCGCGACCCAGCCATCACCCCTCCAGCCAGCCATGTCGGCGTGGGCGATTGGGATGATCTTTCGGGACTCCTACTCCCGGTTTCTGAAGAAGAAGGCATCGTTAGGGATGTGAAGGAAGGAACTATCGAGAATATAGAACAGTTGCTCGACCGGTTTGAAGAAATCAATGCCAACTATCGCGACTACCAGTGGGCATGGACCTACCAGATGATCTGCGATTACTACGGCATCGGTGAAATCACACTCGAAGATGCCAACCGCATACACGAAGATTATATCAAGGCACGCCGCTCATGGATAGCAGAAATCCGAAAGGATGCTGAGAAAGAATTTGCCATGGGCGATGTGGAGGAAGAGGTTTTCCGCAACTTCGTCGACAGCCTCGACCAGGAAATAGAATACGAGAATTAATTAGACTTGAATATTTCAACAGTTTAAAATAACAAAAAACATTATGGCAAAAACTCCAGATTTTAAGTATGCTCCAATGTTCCAGATTGGAGAGGACAAGACAGAGTATCGCCTTATCTCTAAGGAAGGCGTAAGCACAGCAGAGTTCGAGGGTAAGACTATCCTCAAGGTTTCTAAGGAAGCTCTTACTTTGCTGGCACAGCAGGGTTTCCACGACGTAGAGTTCAAACTCCGTCGTGAGCACAACCTCCAGGTAGCTAAGATTCTCAGCGACCCAGAGGCTTCAGAGAACGACAAGTACGTAGCACTCCAGTTCCTCCGCAATGCAGAGACTGCCGTGAAGGGCATCCTCCCATTCTGCCAGGATACAGGTACTGCTATCATCCACGGTGAGAAGGGTCAGCGTGTATGGACCGACTTCGAGGATGAAGAGGCTTTGAGCCTGGGTGTTTACAACACCTTTACTCAGGACAACCTCCGTTATTCTCAGAACGCTCCTCTCAACATGTATGATGAGGTGAACACCCGTTGCAACCTTCCTGCTCAGATTGATATCGAGGCTACAGAGGGCGACGAGTACCGCTTCGTGATGGTAGCTAAGGGTGGTGGCTCTGCCAACAAGACCTACTTCTACCCAATGACCAAGGCTACTATCCAGAACGAGGGCACATTGCTCCCATTCCTCGTAGAGAAGATGAAGAGTCTGGGTACAGCAGCATGTCCTCCTTACCACATCGCCTTCGTTATCGGTGGTACTTCAGCTGAAAAGAACCTCCTTACCGTGAAGTTGGCTTCTATCAAGTACTACGACGAGTTGCCTACAACAGGTGATGAGACGGGTCGTGCTTTCCGTGACATCGACTTGGAGAACAAGCTCCTCGAAGAGGCTCACAAGATTGGCTTGGGTGCACAGTTCGGCGGTAAGTATCTCGCTCACGATATCCGCGTAATCCGTCTGCCTCGCCACGGTGCAAGCTGCCCTATCGGTATGGGCGTAAGCTGCTCTGCCGACCGCAACATCAAGGCTAAGATCAACAAGGACGGTATCTGGTTGGAGAAGATGGATGAGAACCCAACAGAGCAGATTCCTGAGGAGCTCCGTAACCCAGGTGAGGGTACCAAGGGTATCGAGATTGACCTCGACAAGGGTATCGACGCTGTTCGTGCTGAGTTGAGCAAGTATCCAGTAAGCACCCGTGTTAACTTGAAGGGTACCATCATCGTGGCTCGTGACATCGCTCACGCTAAGCTCAAGGCTCGTCTGGATGCAGGCGAGGAGATGCCTGAGTACTTCAAGAACCACCCTATCCTCTATGCAGGACCAGCCAAGACTCCAGAGGGTTATCCATGTGGCTCTATGGGACCTACCACAGCTAACCGTATGGACCCATACGTAGATGAGTTCCAGGATCATGGCGCTAGCCTTGTAATGATTGCCAAGGGTAACCGTGGCGATGTTGTTACAGAGGCTTGCAAGAAGCATGGTGGTTTCTACCTCGGTACTATCGGTGGTGTAGCTGCTGTTCTCTCTCAGAGCTCTATCAAGAGCATCGAGTGCGTAGAGTACCCAGAGCTCGGTATGGAGGCTATCTGGAAGATTACCGTAGAGGACTTCCCTGCATTCATCCTCGTAGATGATAAGGGCAACGACTTCTTCAAGCAGTTGAAGCCTTGGACTCCTTGCAAGGAATGCCAGAAGTAAATGATACAGAAATCATGATATGAAAAAAGCTCAGGGCAGATAGCCCTGAGCTTTCTTTTTATACTTACATCGGATAACCTGTTCTGTTTCCGAAACAGGAACATCCGTTTAAAGCAGCAGTTTATATGTCTTGCTTTGCATACCGGTTTCTACCCGCAACAGATAAACGCCTTGTCTGATACCCTGTAAAGAGAGACTGACTGTTTTTCCATCCGTAGCAGACGCCTGTCTGAGCAGGTTTCCTCCCGCATGATACAGTTTAATCTTTCTCACGTCCTTGCCCGAAACCAAGAGTTGATGTCCCTCGCGACAGATCTCGGTTTCAGTATCAGAGATGGTAGCATTTTCTATTCCTGTAGCTATATCCTGATAGAGAATAAGGATATCGCCCTTTCGCTTGAGAAAACAAGAAGGTTCCTGCGGATTCTTCAGTTCCACTTTCTTTCCTCCTATCTCGCCCATCACCCTGAACAGATAGGTATGACCGTCGGTCCAAGGCAGATTCCTCTTGCTCAGCCAGTAACTGTAAAGCGGCACTTCGAAAGATGATGAGACGCTTACCTCATCGCTGAGTCCATTTACCTCTATTTCTTCCTTAGTATCTACATCTTCAGAAATAAGGGAAACATGCCCCTCGTAACTGCGGTCTTCTGTCGTACGCAGCGAAACCCCCATCTTGAAGAGAGATACCTTCGATACATCGACGCTTCTGCCTTCTATCTTCTGATGCGCATCATCAGCCAGAAAGACTTCAGCTTTTGCCATCAGCGGTTTCTCTTCTCCCTTTACCACCTCTATATAGGCTGCATCCTGGTCGTGGATTCCGTTGACCGGACAATCCTGGGTTTCGGCTTCATCCGAAGTAATCTCCAGTTTCACCTGATAATATCCCGGAGCAAGCTGGGCAGGAACCGAAAGGAGAATCGGGATTTCGGTCTCGCTGAAACCATCTATTTCGGTCAGCTGGTCCACACGTGTACTCAGCACAACCTCCTGGTTCTCATCCAGCAGTTTCACTCTCAGGTAACAGTCGCGCGGCACACCATTAAGGTTCTTGATAGTGAAGAAGGCAAGTACCTTGCTGCCCTGTTCAGCTTTGCCTTCAAGTCTTGGCTGCCCCATCAGTTGGAAGCGGGCATCTTCCGAACAGATTTCAGAGATGCGGCCGGCACCGTCTTTCAGTTCCACCCCGATAACAGGTGCCTTCTTCATCGGCAGAAAATCATCCCATGAACCATCATCCTTCCGGGCTGCACATATAGCGATGATACGGTAATAGCCGTTTTCAAGACCGGCAAGACTGAGACTGATTTTCTGAGCCTGATTGATAAGATAATCAGTTCCCATCCATCCCTTCTGCTCTCCGCCATAAAGTCTTTCCGTAAAGCCTCCCTGCTGATGATCATCAGAATAAACCACCTGCTTGAGATTCCCTGCTTCATCATAAACAGCAACACCGATGTCACCCCTGAAAGGCTTGCCTCTGTTGACGAAGGAATTCATCTCGACAGTTACCGGCTGTGAAGGGTCGAATAACTTTCCCGACGCCTCTTTCAAGCTGAGAGAACCACCCTCGTTGAACATCAGCTGCGGCGAAGTTTCCAGCAGTCCGCGCTCTATTTCGGGATATTTCCCGTTGTTGGGATGAGCTAAGATGGCGGTAATGGCACGGTTAAAGGCAAGCGGTTTGCCCTGAAACTCACTTCCGGTCTGCGAAACATTGAGATTGGTGAGCGAATAATAGGCATCGCCCTGTCCCTCCCAACCGAAGTTCATGTGGAAGAGGCCGTTTTCATCGAAACCATCAGTTACCCAGGCATGACCGGAAGCCGAACCGGCTGGTCTGCCTTCCAGATAAACCGGACATCCGTTAAGCAGTTCCTGTCTCAGGATTTCTGCAAACCTCCCCGGTCCTTCTACAGCTTTCGTAACGTAGGCTGCCGAATAATCGAAATGCTTCTGCAGCGCCTGATAGGCGAAGACTCCCTGGGTTCCACTTGCGCTGGGCGTATATTGCATGAAAGAAGCCACACCCACATCGTTCATCAGTAAGGCTACGGCATCTATCTGTGCAGGAGTAGCCTGAACCGGATAGCGGTAGTCGGGCAACATGTTGGCCCAGTCGTAATGCGACTGACTGAAATCCGCACTCTTCTTGTCCTGGTAGTAGGTTACCACATATTCGTTTTTTCCCTGTCCCTGAGCCGGCCACTGATGATAATACATTATCTGAGCCACAGCCGTAGCCACACAGCCGCTGTAATCATATCCCGTTTTAGCATTAAACGGATACGACTGTCCCCATTTGCTTTTCAGCATCGGCGCTACGGTTTTAGAGTAAAGTCCTGTGCTTGTATGGCTTTGCACCTTCACCTTTCCTTCTTTCAGCACCTCGAAAGTCTGTCGGTATCCCGAAAGCAGCAGTTTTACGCAGGGATTGGCATTGAGCGTATCGAGACTACCTTCTTTGCTGTATCCCAGCACTTCTCCCATCTGGTCATCACCAGATACGATAACGAATCCCAGTCCCCTCGCATCATTATATATATAATAAGGTGAACCGGTCTTATTTTTCCTGCTCTTCTCCTTTGCTTTCATACCGGTATCTTGCGGCAGAGTGACATATCTCTTAGCTATCTCTGCCGCCTTCTGCCAATTGATTTCCTCGGCACGAACAGTTTGCGAACTGGCTATCAGTAGGGCTATGAATCCCACCAACAGGAACCCGTTTTTCAGTCCCTTCCATTTTTTTCTGTCTTCTTTCTTTTTCATTTCTTCAGGTCTTTTATTTGATATTGAGTTAATTACGCCACCTTCTGGAAATATCAGATTAGCTACACTTTGCCATCATCCAGAAAGTTTTTTGCAAATATACAACTTTTCTTTGAAAAAAAAGAAATTTTTCCAAAATATAACAGCATTATTATTTGGACAAACCAATATTTATTCCTATCTTTGCATCCTATTTTTCATAGTAAGTATTTTAACAGAAAAACTCAAAATGATGAAGCAGAAAAAACATCGAAAGATTCCGGCACTGGCTGCTGGAACCACACTCGTGGCAGCGATGACCCTGATGGCATCCTGCTCCACCGATTATGAAGACCAGATCGTGTACAACGACATTGAAAAACCGTTCCAGGAAGATTTCAAAAAGGATACGGTGGTTTTCGAAAAGTTGCCGGCAGAACGGGCTAAACACATCCTGAATCTATCAGACCCATCAACTGAAATCGTAGACAAACCGGATTACACCTTCCAGACTGACAACCTCATCAATGTTAGGAAATCTACTGAGGATGAATCGCTCGTCATCACCAGTTGGTCGGCAAAACCAGTCTCCAACGTAACACTCGAGATGTATATCCCGGAAGTGGATGAATACATTCCGGTGGCGTTCATTAAATCCATTCCCGCCTTCTCCCGCTTCTCCTTCAAGCCATCATTCGTTGGCAGACGGAATATCTGGAAAAAGAAAAACGGAAACTTCGTGAGTTTCACCTGCCCGTATCTCGACCTTAACAGGATGAAGACACGTCTCGTGAGCGATGATGAGCACTTCAAGATGCTCCAGAAGATTGACGCCAGATGGACCTGCAGTTTCTCCAACTACGGGTGGACTCCAGAGGTTGGAGAATCGCACAATTTCCGTGAAATGAAACCTATCTACGCCCGCGAATGGGTGGTGATTGTCACCAACTATACCTATATGATGACCACTCCGGAATATAAGTATGTGATGGCAAACTTCAAGAAGGTGATGGGCGGCGATCTCTACGACAACAATAAAGTAACGTTCACTGCCGAGAAATACCAGAGCGAAATGGAAAGATTCAAGGCACAGAAAAACTTCGTGCTCGGACAGTCTAGTCCGGCATACGGTGGATTGGGCGGCGGCTACATCTGGACCGTTACCGACTGGAACTTCTATGGCCATTATGGTTCGTTCAGCGGATGGGAAGCAATTACCCACGAGCACATGCACTGCATGGACTATAGTCACGACAGCAATATGACGTATCCAGCCAAAACACCGGAAGGCGTCAACGTAGGATGGCCGGAATTTATCTGGCAGCTGCACATGTGGCTGAGCCATAAGGGCGATCTCCCTTATACCGACCGCAATCTGCTGGGCTTCCACAAAGAGGAGAATGCTAAGTATCGCGACTGTGGCATCAATGATACCTTCAAGGATGATGCCAAACTGCAGAAGACCATAGAGGATTTTTACAAAAAGAGCAGACTGGTGAAATATTTCACAGAGAACCCAATTAAAGATCATGCAAAATAAAGGAGGAAACTATATGAGAAAAAATATGATCATGATAGGAGCAGGAATGATGCTGGCTTTAGCTTCCTGCGATAAGACAGAAATACGTGAGATAACGGAAGACAGAGTGGTACCGCAACCGGTAGATACCATCAAGGTGGCAGATCATTTCTATCTGGACGGACATCTTTCCCGCACAGCCGAAGATTTAGGTGGCAGACCGCTGGATGCAGCCAACCTCTTTCACGATGGCGAAGAGTTGTATGTGGCGAATTTTGCAGGCAAGTGTGTCGATGTCTTCGATGCCGAAACGTTGGAATTCAAGCGCAGCATGAGCAACGGCGACCGCACGCTGGCACGCGATGTTTATGCTGAAGGCGACCATCTCTTTGTGGCTGCCGGCGAAAATCAGGAGGTACAGATCTTCGACAGGAAAACGGGCAAATATCTCAGCCGCCTGGGCACAGGTTCCTGGCCAGCCAGCATGGTTTCGAAGGTGGGCTGTGTTTGCGCAACCCCTCGTCTTGTTTTCGTGCGCGACTCAAAGTATACCAACATCCGGGTCTTCGACCGCGAGGCGCTGAACCTGGAGGCAGCAAACAACAATAAGGTATTTGCCAAGCTCAGTACGGGTGGCGATTTCATTGGCAGCAAGGATGAGCCGCTGGGAGAATCCTACGATATGGAGGTGATTGGCGATTCGCTCTATGCCTTCATTCCTCGCACGGGAACCATCTATTCATGGAAAGTAGAAGACATCATCCAGCAAAAGGATTATGCCCCGCTCAAGGTTTCCCGTTCTCAGGAGTTCAAGCTACGTTCCATTTCAAAGACCGGTGACAAGGATAAGTTCTTCGTATCAATGTTGAAGGACGGCAAGATACAGTTGGCAGAATACAGTCTCGCCGATTTCCAGGCAAGAAACTTTGCCAATCCGTTGCGCTGTTTCACCGCCGATGACCGCGTCCTCCTTCCTTCGCAGACCATCATAGCCTACCAGAAGGAGAAACTGATACTCACCAATGGTGCAAAGTTAGACCGCTGGGATATCCGCAACAATCCGGCATACGAAATCAAGCCAAGACAGAAATAACCGTAGCGTTGTCTTATTTTCAAAATAAATTCCCCCATCCTGCCTTCGCTGGCTGGATGGGGGATTTCTGTTATTAATGATAATCGGCTTCTACACGGATAAAGGCACCGGCTTTATTGTAATAGAGTTCATAACCAGGGATATCGATTTCATATCCTCCTAACTCTTTCTCTATCTTGTAAGGCTTCAGATTAGGATATCGCTTCGCTATATCTGCTGCAATGTTGGCTGGAATGATACCATCAGGCATCACAGAGAACTTGCAGTTAACCGAAGTCCACTCGCCTTTCGCATCAAACTCCAGCTGGGTTCCGTCGCTGAGCAATACATCATACTCCCACCGGCCGTTGTCCTTTTCCTTCTCCGCATGGCTCACGGCAACCTCGGCAAAATGCTTCTTTACAAACTGCTGTGCATGCATCGGCAAATCATCAAAACTGATTATTCTTTCCTCACTGCTATGGCAAGATACTGATATCATAGCCAATACCATCGACAAAAATGCCGTCAAAAACTTTCTTTTCATGTTGTCTAATTTTAAAAAATATTGAATCAATTACCTGTTTATTCTGTCTATTATTATTTGCGCATTACCACCTTCTTTCCATTCCGGATATAGATGCCCGGCTGGGTAACTTTGGTAAGTTTGCGGCCATCCAACCCGTATACTGCATCAGAAGATGAAGAAGCGGCTGCACTGCCCGTGCCCTGCGATAGAGCCGGCTTCGTGATGCCTGTAGTCGGCGCCTTGCGGTAGAGCGTAATGCGGCGGCGCAACGTATTGGCATTCCAGCGGTCCAGCCACATGCCGTCACGCTCTATATCTACATGTATCTCGTAGGTGCCCTCTGCCAACTCAGAAAGATTCACGGTATGGCGGGTAGAACCCGTAAGATCCGTATCATTGTTGCGCGGAATGCTCACTCTGCTGATGCTGCTCGTATACGCAGTCTCGCCCGTAGCCACATTGACCAGACGGTAGCGCATGCGGGTCTGCAGACTGCCCTGCGTCAGATACTTCATATAGCCCGACATACCCAGCACCAGCTGCGGCTTCTGATCCAGGTCGAAGTAATGGGAAGGCACATAACTGCCCGTTTCATCCAGGAGTTTCACCGATGTAACGGTCACCCTGCCTTCGTAGTTGTTAGGATATACCTCGAGCAGGAAATCTTCCGGCACCGGAATCTCGTAGACGCCAGGATTCTTCGTCTCGATATTGTGGTTGAAGCGGAGCTTCATGCGATACTTGCCTGCCTTGAGCTCATGAGAGCCGGTAGAGCCCGAATAGGATGTCATGAACCTCACGAGCCACTGGGTAGTATCCATGCGCTGCGCCACCATGTGGACGAGATAGGCATTCGGTACCTGATAGGTTTCACCCGCCAGATTTCCCGTGCCCTCGAGTTCCACCTGTAACTCGCCGCGAGCCTGATAGCGGCTCAGGTTAGATACATTCAGCAGAATGCCTGCCAACTGGCTGCTGTACTGATAGGCTGGCTCCAGCACCTCTGGCTTTCCCGCAAGCAACAGGTGAGGCTTGTTGTCTGCCTGTACCAGCGTAACCTCGCCACGGTTTACAATCATCGGCACGGAATTGCCATTCACCATCTGCCTCCAGTCTTCCCAAACGCCCTTGTCAGCATCCAGGAGTCGGCGGCCCAATGGTCGCAGAGTATAGGTGCCGTCTGCCAGACCGTCTATCTCATTCAGGTCCATCTTCCACCAGTCATATTCGAAATTGTAGCTGGTATAATAGGTAGCCCAAGTCAAGACACCCGACTGCCCGAAGACATGCATACACTTTCCGTCCTGCGTAAAGAGTCCGATGCCTATCTGTCCGGTATAGGCGTCTCCGGCATTCTGAGCCAGATTGCGGGCTCCCACACCTTTGATCTGCGCCGGAATAACCGACTTCACCGTCATTCCTTCACTCGCCTGGAACTGCAGTCCCTGGTCATTATTCACCGACAGCACCACCGGTTTAGGCTGCAGCGGTTCTATCATTCCGTCGTTCGGATGCACGAAGAGCGCTATCTGATGTTCGTAGTAACAGCCGTCGCTGCCGTAACCTCCGCCCGCCGTCGCTGCCGTATTGATGTCGAAATAGCCATTGTCCAGACCAGCCCATCCCCAGTTTACATGCACCAGTCCGTTCTCATCGTAGCCATCATATAAAAAGGCATGGTCGCCGCCCGTCATGAAGACCGGACAGCCGAGAGACAGTTCCTGGTAGATAGCCTGCAGAAACTCGCCGCCCGGCAGTCTGTCCTTCTCCAGCTGGCGCACATTGCAGTTGTAATAGTGCTCGAGGGTACTCCATAACTTTGCCTCATCACAGAGGGTTCCGTGCACACCGTAGGTAGCCTGAGCCAGTTTTCCCAAGTCGCGCATCAGCACGCCCACAGCCTGCCCCTGTGCCTCGCTGTACCCTCCTCCGCTGTAGGAATCGAGCATGTTGTCCCAGTCATAATAATCGTATGCCATGGCACCCTTACCCCGGTATACCCCCTCGGGTCTCATCTTAGGCCAGCGGTGGGCATAGAGCACCTGTGCCATCGCCGTGATGGTACAGCCCGTATAGGTAGGCTTGCCGCTGGTGCTGCTGCGCGGGGTATAGTAGTTATAAGGATAATCCTGGCTCCACTCCGCACTGACGAGCGGTTTTACCGATGCCTTCGGCGGTTTGGCATAAACCGGCGTCACGCTGATGCTGTCTACCTTCACCAGCTCCACCACCCGTGCATATCGCTCCAGGAGTTTTTTCATCGGAGCCGACATATTTTCAGCATCCAGTCTTCCCCTGTCGCTATATCCCAGTACCCCGCCTACCCGGTCATCACCCGCCACGATAACGAAGCCTTCACCATCCTGGTTGTTGAAGAGGTGGAGCGATGGTTCTGAAGTACGGGTTCCGCGGCTTTGCACCACCGACGGACCCACACTCACAGGATTTCCGATAAACTTTCTTGCCATTGTCTGCGCCTTGTTCACGTCTACCGGTCCGGCATAGACATTCATAGCACATATCGCCGATACGGCTATGGCGTAAAATTTCTTATCCATCATATCTCAGGTCAAAAAGAATTATCTGATTACCGTTTTCTTGCCGTTCACGATATAGATGCCCGGCGTCGGCTTGCCGTTCACCTTGCGTCCCTGCATGTCGAAGATGCCCTCCTGTTTTTTCTGCTCCTGAACAAGGTTAGGACGGATGCCGGTAGTGCCATGATTGCGCACTCTGCAGCGGGCAGCATTTTCTATCTTCCCGGTCTTGGTGTTGAAGAGCACCGCTGCTATCTCTATCTTGCTGCGGTCGCGGATCACGCTGTATTTGTTTACACCCTCAAAAGTGGTGGAGTGCGTCTTCACCTCGTCTGCCCGGAAGTCGGTCATCTTCGAGTCCTCCAGTCCGTTGTCCATACCCTGCGATTCTATCGCTACATGGTTATACACCATGCCCTTAACCTGCGACCAGCCCTCTACATAGTTGGCAGCATCGGCATAGAACTTCATCTCTTCGGGTGCATCCTTATAACTGTCGCTGGAATACTCAGCATAATTCGACTCCTGTCGCCATTTGTCGTCGCTCAGTCCGCTGGCAGTCATCACATAGCCTATGGCAAACGTTTCTCCCTCATCAGGCAACATGCATGGTTCCACCTGGGTTTTCACACGTATGTTATTACCGTTCTCATCCCATTCTGCGTCCACCTCCATGTTCATGTAGGTAACCTTGCTCTTTTCTATCTTGAAAGCATCGGTAATGTCAAAACCGGCAGCCTTGTTATCACGTGCCACCCATACGGCAGGAACCGTTACGGCATAGCGGTCTATCAAGCCTTCATATACCCAACGGGATACTACCTTGCTGATATCATCAGTTTTATGAACAGAAACAGCCACTACGTCGTCGGGATACATACGCGCTATGGCATCGGTAGCCACCAGTCCGATAGGACAGTGCCAGCACCACATTCCCGCATAATCTTCTACCAGTACCCGCTTGTGCGGCATCTTGTTGACCGTGCAGCAGGTAAGATAGGCATATCCCGCCGAAGCCTCGTTATACTGTCCGTTCACCTGTGTGATATTGAAGAGCAACTCTTCCTTTCCCAGTTTCTGGCCCGGTTTGATAGGAATTTTTACCTCTCGCGTTTCTCCATCCTTGAGCGGCTGGTCTAAGTGCAACACGAAAGGTCCCTCGCTCACCTGCTTATCTGTATAATAAAAGGTATAGCTGATGCTGGTCACCTCGGTATCACCCCAGTTGGTCAGTTTTAGCGGCACCGCCGTTTCCTTATCCCCCATTTTCAGGAATACGTTGCCCGGCGTCATAGGCGCCACCGAATTCTTTGCCCAGCAGCCAATTCTTTCCGCTATTTTCTGCGCCTGTTGCCAGGATCGTGGCCCGGCAGAAAGATGATGTGGCAATACGAATAAGATTAGCAGCGACACTGCTGTTAAAATGGTTCTTTTCATCTTGTTTTTCTCGTTAAATAATTACTAATTTTGAGTTTCTGTTTTATTCTGTCATCTCATGGATCACTACGAGTCACGCCGACCCGTCTTTTCGGCTACAAATATACTATAATTTTTCCAAGACAGGACGCACTTAAACTTTTATTAACAGATATTCGTTATTTTTTTTAAAACCGACCGTTCGCATGTAGTACTGTATAATCTTCAAGGCAAAAACATAAAGCGTATGAAACAGGTAGAAGAAAGATACATCAGCTTGCTGACTGATTTCGGCTTCGACCGTCTCTTCGAGGAAGCCGAGATAGCCAAGTTTACTCCGCAGGAAATGAGGGAGTACGAGACCAGCAAGATGGCATATCGCGACATCAAGAATTCCGTAGACACTGCTAAGCGTGAAGGTATAGCTGAAGGTATGGAAAAGGGTATAAAGGAGGGAATGGAATTAGGTATGGCGAAAGGTAAGCAAGAAGGTCTTGCGGAAGGTATGGAAAAAGGTATGAACCAGCGAAGCCTTGATATTGCCAGAAATATGCTTGCTGATGGCGTTGACCTCAATCTGATTATGAAGTATTCCTGTCTTACCCAGGAACAGATAGAAAAATTGAAATAAGATATTATCTTAGAGGTAACAGATAAGAAATTCCCATGCCTACTTTCGCAAGCAGGCTGGGGGCTTATACTTCCTGGGATTTTGCCTTGCAGCAGATTCCGGGAAAGTATTTATAATGCTATAAAAACAGCACTCCGCTTCAGAGCGTCGGGCTGACGATTTATAAATAAAAGTAAAAGTTTGAGGGGGCTCTCGCCCGCTGAAACAATTTCGACCTGTATGGTTGAAAAGTTTTATGGTTACATTCAAGCACATGAAGAAGAATACCCAAGTGGTTAAGTCAGCTAACTCAAGTGGTTCAGTCAAGAAACTCAAGTAGTTCAGTCAGCGAGTTCAGACGTCTCTGTTAGCTGATGCAGACGTCTCGATAAGCTTACAGATACGTCTCCGCTAGCCTACGCAGTCATATTTGTAACCCTACGCAGCCATATTTGTAACCCTACGCAGTCATATTCGTAACCCTACGCAGCCATATTTGTAACCCTACGCAGCCATATTCGTAACCCGATACAGCCATATTTGTAACCCGATGCAGCCGTATTCGTGAATAAGTTTTATGTAATCATCTATCATCCATCACGATTTGGGGGTATCCCTCACGATATTCTCACTACACATTACCAGATACTGCCTGGGGGCTGGGGATAACCTATCCCCAGAGCGTAAAGAGGTTAGGTCATTTCATCACAGCCGTATCTGCTCCTGGCATCTGTCTGCCACCTCCTTCCTATGCGTAACACAGATAATAGTCTTATCGGCATACGAAGTAAAGAGGCGGTCGAAAAGAAGCTTCTCGGTTTCGGCATCCAGCGATGAGCTGATTTCATCAAGCAACAGAATGTTACCTTCGCGCAAAAGACTGCGGGCTATAGCAATGCGCTGTGCCTGACCGCCACTCAAACGGGTGGCATGCTCTCCTATCTTCGTATCCATACCTGTCGGCAAACTGAAAACGAAATCGGCACAGGCTACATGAAGGGCTTCGGTAAGCTGCTCATCGGTAGCCACGGGATTGGCAAGAAGAAGATTATCGCGAATGGTTCCGCTCATCAGCGTATTACCCTGCTCTATATACACGATATGCGAACGCATACTGGTTCCTTCTACCATTTTGCCCTGTGCATCATACAATACAATCCTTCCGCTATCGGGCTGGATGATACTCGACAAGAGACGCAGGATGGTGGTCTTGCCACAACCGGTTTCTCCTACTATCGCCACAGATGTGGCGGGACGGAAATCATAAGAGAAATGACTGACAACAACTTTCTTTCGCTCATCGGGATATGAATAACTCACATCCTGAAGACGGATGCCGCAAGCACGCTGCAAAGGTATAGAAGCTTCTGCCTGCAACAGAGATTCCTCCTGCTCGGTATTTTCAATCTCTACCAACCGGTCTACACTCGCTGATGCATGAATCAGCTGGGGAATCATGCCCAAGAGCGACATGATAGGACTCTGTATCTGACCCACCAACTGCAGAAAGGCTGTCATCACACCAAAGGTTATCAACCCGTTCTTGAGTTGGATGGCACCATAGACAAAGGCTCCGAAATAGCCGTAACTGAAAGTGAAAGCCAGGAGCAGACGGGATATCAACGTAAAACGGATACGACGGCGGACCAGATGATGCAAACGCTGCTGCATGCTGCCTACCCTACCGGAAACCGCGCTCTCTGCCTGCAAGGTCTTGATGGTGAGTTCATGTTCTACCGTCTCCTGAATCATCATCTGTATGCTGCTCTCCTCCTCGCGTATCGCCAGCGTCATCTTCTTGAGTCGGCTGCCGAGATACTTGGCACAGACTGCAACCACCGGTGTCAGTACCAGAAGGCTCCATGCCAGAATGGAATCGATGGAACGCATCAGGAAGAAGGCACCGAAGAGCTGCACCAGAGTGACTACGATTGTGGGCAGGATATCCGTAACTACCGAAGAGGCTGATGAGAGATCGCGCTCCAAACGCTGGCTGATGTCGCCGGAAAGCATATCGGAAGCAGGCTTTCCGGAACCAGCCCCAGCCTGATGCTTAACAGCATAGAGTTTCCTGCCCAGCACAAACCGGAAGAGGCGGCTACGCATATCATTCTGAAGGATAACCTCGGTGATGCCGGAAAGATAGAATACCAGCTGGCGAAGGGCTATCAGCAGGGCGATGACTGAAAAAAGCACGATGGTTTCGCGCAGCACATTGCCACGCCAGATCACCACATCGATGAACCGGCGACACAGCCAGACGAGCCACAAACCTAATGCTACCTGCAGAAGACCGGCGATGATGCGCAACAGCAAACGTCCACGGACTGCAGACATCTGGCGGAAAAACCATAGTGCATACTTCCTCATACCAGTCCCTCTTTCTGCCACTGGGCAATAATCGCCTCGCAGTCTTTTTCTGCCTGAGCCATGACTACATCATACTCATCGCACAGAGCCTGAGCCAACGAAGCTACCGTAAAATCACCCTGTTTCTCAGCCGTCTTCCAGAGAAAGGCGGCAGTTTCGTTGAGACTGATCAACTTGGTAAAGTCTACTGCCTGCATACCTTCAGCTGTTACCACATACTCACCGCAAATTTCGCGGAGCTTGAAATCGTTCTTGATCTTCATTGTATCTTGTTTTTTAGTTTTTATATGATAAACGGATATAGAGCTTGATTATTTTAAGCAAGACCCTACGCACAGGCCTCAACCTCTGCCATCTGCGCCAGTTTCTGAGCGCTTTCTGCGAGATGAGACTCTTGCGGGTGCCGTCGGGACAGATGACAGCATGCGCCTTCGCAATGACATCCTTGCGCAGGCAATGCTCCTTAAAACCGAGATTTCCATCGCCCGTCAGCACGATACGGCAATCATCTGCAGAAAAAGATGCGGGGGAAGCTGCTCCTGTAACAGGCTCTATCCCGATGATGCGATGCACCACCGGATAGCCTTCTTCTACCCTCGCCATCACAATATCGCCCACCTTCAACTCGCCTTCTACCGGATAGAATTCTACGCAATCTCTACCACCTACGATAAAGGGAAGCATGCTGGTTCCCTTGACCGGAAACTTGACAGGACGACCTTCACGGATGAATTGCTCGAGCGCGGCTATTGCCTTATATTTTGAATAGGATATATTCATCTTTCTATTGTACGATTGTTTTTACTGGCTGATGGTCTGACTGCAAAGGAGGGCTGCACCGGCATCAGGCAGACAGTCGAGCTGATAAAGCCGGGTAGCCCCGATCAGCTTCTCTATCGTTTGATGCTGGCCATCTGCAATTTCCTTCTCCCATGCCTTGCCGGAGACAGAAGTCTTGATAGACACATAAGACTCTATGACGGTCTGTTTTCTGATTTTATTCTCTGGTGCCTGGCGCAATTGGACAATTGCCCCTATCGGATATTCCTCGTTCTTATAGCAAGGTGTCTTTCCGCTCCAAGGCGAGCCACTCACCATGGGCGTTCCTTCGTGCGATATATATACCACCGGGTTGTCATCATTCAGCAATCGGGTGCCATCGATATGTTTGAGCCACAGTCCGGAATGCGTACTCTTGCCCGTTCCGCTCTTGCCCAGGAAGAGATAAGCCTTTCCATCCTTTACTATGGTAGAAGAATGAAACAGGAGTGTATCTCCGGCAGCCGAACGCATGGCATAGAGCAGCATCAGCGAGGTGTCAACGGTTGCCTTGAGGGATCCGAAAGCCGACTTCTGGCTGAAGGTACCAGCAGGAACCAGAAGACTGGAATGCTGATAATCATGACCTGTAACCAGTATCGATTTCATATCAGTCATTGCCATCAGGAACGCCTTCTGCTTCTCTCCCAGACTACCGCTGATAATGAGCTGTCCCTCCTCATCCTGTCTGCATTCCTCCTTGAAACCGGCAGGTTTCCTCAGTTCTTCCCCGCTTTCGTTCAAGGTAAGAGAGAAGGAGGTCAGGGCAGCAGATGCGACCTGTTCATCGCATTCAAACGCCTGATAAGGCTCCAGTAAAACAGCCATCATCTCCTGAGAGGAATCAGGATATGAAAGGCTGAACCCGACATGGGCTACCTGATAATGCTTTATAATAGATTCCATTATTCTGTAATTTCATTTATGCTCCCTATCAGGAACGGTTCAAGTTTTTCATTACTGCAACAAAGGCTCAGAGGCCTCATTGTCTGCAATTTCGCAACAAAAATACGATTTTTATCTGAGAAAGCCAAATCTTTCTCTATCTTTCTTCAAATTACTGAAGTTTTGCAGATGGAAATCGGCGCACAAAAAAAAAAGAGATGAAGCAAAATCTACGTTGCTTCATCTCTTTTTATATGATCTCATATTCAGTATCTTACTGCATATCGTAAACCACCTGCATGAGCTTCTTGCCCAGTTCATCAGCCTGCTCCATAGTAGAGGCCTCGCTATATACGCGGATGATAGGCTCGGTATTACTCTTGCGGAGGTGAACCCACTTGTCAGGGAAATCGAGCTTGACGCCATCGATATCTGTTACGGTGACATCCTTCTCCTTACCATACATCTCCTTAACCTTCACGAGGATAGCATCTACATCGGTAGATGGAGTCAGGTCGATGCGGTTCTTGGCGATGAAATAGTTAGGGAAGCTGGCACGGAGCTCGCTCACCTTGCAGCCCTTGTGAGCCAGACTGCTCAGGAAGAGGGCGATACCAACGAGGGCATCACGACCGTAATGGCTCTCTGGATAGATAACTCCACCATTGCCTTCACCACCGATAACAGCGTGAACATCCTTCATCTTGGTAGTTACATTCACCTCGCCTACAGCAGCTGCGGTGTACTTGCCACCATGCTTCTCTGTAACATCACGGAGGGCACGGGTAGATGAAAGGTTGCTGACGGTATTACCTGGAGTCTTGCCCAATACGTAATCTGCCACACTTACCAAGGTATACTCTTCGCCAAACATCTTGCCATCTTCGCAGATGAAAGCCAGACGGTCAACATCAGGGTCTACAACGATACCCATATCGTAGCCACCCTTCTTCAACTCATCCATGATACCACCGAGGTTCTTCTCCAATGGCTCCGGATTATGAGCAAAGTCGCCTGTAGGCTCACCATTGAGGAAAGTATATGCTACACCGAGCGCATCGAGCAACTCTGGAAGTATAACGCCACCAACTGAGTTGATGGAATCTACACAAACCTTGAAGTGCGCATTCTTGATTGCTTCGACATCTACGAACTTCAAAGCAAGTACGGAGTCGATATGGCGCTTGTTGAAGGTATTGTCTTCAGTATATTTTCCGAGATGATCCACATCCGCATAGTCGAAGTCTTCCTTCTCTGCGATACCCAGCACCTCGTTACCATTAACTGCTGTGAGGAACTCACCCTTCTCGTTGAGGAGCTTGAGGGCATTCCACTGGCGTGGGTTGTGAGAAGCTGTGATGATGATACCGCCGGCCGCACCACTCATGGTAACAGCAAGTTCGGTGGTAGGAGTAGTAGCCAGACCGATGTTCAGCACATCGTAGCCCATACCCATGAGGGTTCCACAAACCACATTCTTTACCATCTCGCCAGAGATGCGCGCATCACGGCCTACAACGATGGTATTACTCTCTGAAGCACCGCTACGGCGAATGAAGGTAGCGTATGCTGAAGTGAACTTTACGATATCGAGCGGATTCAAAGTATCGCCCGCTGGACCGCCGATAGTACCGCGGATACCAGAAATTGACTTAATCAGTGTCATAAATATATCTCTTTTTATGTTTATCTTCCTTTCTGCAGGGTCATGTCGTAGACACATGCCTGCACACTGCCCGATGCCGATGTGGTACCGTAAGAGTGAGGTACGAGCAAACGGATATGAGCGATGCGTTCATCATCAGTCTTCGGTCTGCCTATCTTAATCCAGGTGAATGGTATGAGCCAACCGCTAGGCACGGTAGAACTTACACTGCCATAATTGGATGAATTATATGTATTGGCCATCAGACTGGCTTTAGGATCAACGAAAGAACCAGTGAATGTACCGGAAGTATTGGTAACGCTTATCTTATCTACATAATAGGAATAAGCAGGAACTTTGTTTGAAAGCGTGAGACACTTATCGCTCATTTCAGCAGCATACGAAAGGTTATACTCATCAAAGCGGACCAATACATCTACCGATGTACCTTTCTTGATATAGTCGCCACATCCCTGGTCAATCACCTGCATGTAGATACCGTTACTGTTGAAAAGTACCCATTCGTTGTTGTTCTTTGCTGTATCCGTCAGTTTTTCATTATTTTTCCAACGTCTGTTGAACTCATCCTCAGAGATGACCTTAATATTTTCCTTACGCAAGAAAGAGCTGATAGAATCGAGCTCTCTGTCGCGCATGTCCTTATAAGTCTCACTATCATTGCATGCGGCAAACGATAAAACAGCCGCAAAAGCAATCATTGCAAACAAAAATTTCTTCATTCTTCTTTTTAAAATCTGATTTATTGGGCAAAGGTACAAAAAAGATAAGACAACACCGAGAGGAATAGGTTGATTTTATTATTATTTATCACTTATTATCATCCTATTGCCTCAAAACGGGGTTGTTTTCTGTCTTTTTCGTCATTTCTAAGGAAAAAATCGGCTACTTCAGCATATCGGCGTATGCCAGGATAGCCTTCAGTGCTATCTGCTCTGCCTCCTGTATGCTGCAAAGCAATTTGCCGCCAGAAGCATTGCGATGACCGCCACCATTGAAGAACTCGGCTGCCATCTTATTGCATGGGAAATCGTCTACCGAACGGAGACTTACCAATATGCGATTGTCTATATCCGTATCTTCACGAAGAGAAATGGAGAGTTTGTGTCCCTTGATGGTAAGAGGCACGTTCACCAGTCCTTCCAGGTCGCCCTTGATAAAGTCATACTTCTTCAATTCTTTACGGGTCACTGTATAGAAACTGGCATGAAGACCCTCTACTACCTGCAACTTTTCATTCATCAGATAGCCACGAAACCGGACTGCCGGAATGCGGGCATTATTGAAGACATTACGGTAAATCTTATCCTTGTCGATGTTCTTGGTAAGCAGCAAGCAGATGATGTAATAGATATAAGGCTGGGTAGAATTATAGGTGAAACCGCCCGTATCGGTCATCATGCCGCAATAGATGCAGGTAGCCCAGGTCTGATCCATCTGTGGGAAACCTCCCAACTGCCAGACTACACGGAATACCAGGTCGCTGGCACTGCTGGCATGTGGCTGCGAAACCAGCAGCTTAGCCTCAAGATTAGGAGACAGATGGTGGTCGATGATGACACGCTGAGTCTTGCAACCCAACAATAAATGATCCATCTCATCAAGACGTCCCTCACTGCTAAAGTCAACACAGCATACCAGGTCGGCTTCATCGAAAGCTCGCTGCACCAGTTCAGGCTGTCTGTCATATCGCAGGATACCGGCAGCTCCAGGCAACCAGGAAATAGAATCCGGTACCATATCCGGCACACAAATGTCAACTTTCTTGCCCAAAGAGCGAAGATAACCAGCCCATCCCAAAGAAGAGCCGATGGCATCACCGTCTGGCGACTTATGTGCACAGACGACAATACGATGAGAAGCCGCTATCGTCTCTCGGAGAATAGCGGCTTCCTGATCTGTCAATATATTAATGTTTATATCCATCACATTAAATTAGAAGAGCTTGTTTGGATAAACACCCTCATCGATAAGATGCTGGATCTTATCAACAACACTCTGGCGGTCGGCTGCATAAGTTACACCAAACCACTTGCTGGTAGTATCGAGCACCTTAACGGTAGCTGTACCCTCATTGATGAGCTTGTTGACCATCAATGGGATGAAGAACTCAGCCTTCTTGTTTTCCATATTCTTAGGATCACTCAAGAACTCCTTGAAGTACTCCTCACTATGCTGGAAGTAATCAGGTGTGAAGCCCCAAACGTTCATGGAAACAGGAGTATTGTCGCCAACAGCAACCCACTCGCCCTGCTCGTCCTTGTAAGATACCTTACCATCAATACGCATGATCTCGGTACGCTCTACACAGGTTGTCAAGTTCTCATCAGCATCCTTAGAGCAGATGCCGCGAGCTACGGTACCATTCTCGCTCAAGGTATTACCTACACGGAAACCTACCATGGCGTAACGGTTCTTGCTGCCCTCTGGAAGTTCAGAGAGGAACTTGCCGATTACCATGAAGCAATCGCGGTTGTAGAAGTCATCGCAGTTGATTACGCAGAAAGGTTCCTTGATGATATCCTTTGCCATCAGGACAGCATGGTTTGTACCCCATGGTTTCTCACGACCTTCTGGAACTGAGAATCCCTCTGGGAGATCATCCAATGCCTGGAAGCAAAGTTCTGCAGGAATATGACCCTCATACTTTGAAAGAATCTTCTCACGGAACTGATCTTCGAAGTCCTTGCGGATAACGAATACGATCTTTCCGAAACCAGCCTGAATAGCATCATAGATGCTGTAGTCCATGATAGTCTCACCATTAGGACCCAGACCATCAAGCTGTTTCAAACCACCATAACGGCTACCCATACCGGCAGCCAAAAGCAATAACGTAGGTTTCATTTTGTTTATAATTTTATTTATTAATAGTTGATAGTTATTTATAAAATAACGATGCAAAAGTAACAAAAAAAATGCAGTTAACCGCACGTTTTCCTACTTTTTTTTGGTTAATATCAATTTTTGTCCTTTTATGCACTATCTGTAACACATATCAGACTTATTTCCGGACACATCTCCCAGGCTAAACCTAGAAAGGATAACCCACAGCGAAATGCAGACTCTGGGCATCCTTGAACCGACGGATGTTATAGAAGCCATTCTTGCCGGTATCGTAAGGAACATGCAGACCGATACCCCAGTCGACACGTATCACAAACATACCCATGTCATAACGCACACCGACACCGGTGCCTACCGCCAGCTGCCGGAAAAACTTGTCTACATCAAACTTGCCGAGCGGACTGTACTCATGGTTGCGTAAGGTCCACACATTACCTGCATCCAGGAAAAGGGCTCCATAGAGATCGCCCCATACCTTCTGACGGTATTCCAGATTCATCAGATACTTGATGTCGCCCGTCTGGTCGATATACGAATACTTGCTGTTGGTAGGCTGGTATCTGCCCGGTCCGATGCTTCTCACATTAAAGGCTCGCACACTGTTGGCACCACCGATATAGAACTGCTCATAATAAGGAGCATTCTCGGCATTGCCATAACTCCAGATAATGCCGGCATTGACATGTCCCACCAGCGTACCATCCTGGGTGATACGCCAATATTTCACGAAATCTGTCTCCAGTTTCAGAAACTGAGCAAACGGATTCTTGAACATCTTCTTGTCTTTCTCGTTCCATCCCTTTCCGGCCGCCATGTAACCGAGCGAAAGGATATTGGCTGCCTCGCTGATGGTGGTTGACCAGGTGATAGGATGGCGGTAACGGCGCGGACTGCGATAAGTATAGGTGTAACTCATCTTAGGTACAAACTGGTCGCGCATCGATATCTGAAGATAAGGATGCAGGGTGAGGATGCTATCGAAAGCGGCTGTGCGGCTGTTCATAAACTCATAAGAGAGAATCAGCGGGCTGAAAGAATGCTGATGCTGGTAAGAGGTAGACCACGCATAGGTTAACTCGCCCGCTGCCACATGACGTCGGAAATAGCTGGCTCTGTTCAGCACATTCATCGAAGCCTTGATGGTAGTAGTTGGCACACCCCGATATTTGGTAGGCATATGCCCGGCACGGTATCTGCGCTCATTCTGCTCCATCGTTCTGAACATATTCCAAGGCGTGATGATGCGAGGGAACTCTACGGAAACATCCGATCCGTATTCATAGGAATTGATGCGGGTAGAACCTCCACCAGCCTGACTGATGGTTTGCCACTCATGCGAACCATGCAGGTTGACAGTAAGTTTCTCGCCTCCATGAAAAGCATTGCGCTTGGTAAGACCCACTACCAACTCCGGTCCTACTCTACCGGTCGTTTTACCGCGGGCATTTGCCTCGACATAGAAATCGTATGGCTTGTCGAATACCAGATCGATATTGGCATCCAAGGTATCACGATATACGACATTGCCCAGACTGTCTAGGGTCTGCACCGAACGGGGAGAGAACTGGATGCTGGAATAGCTGAAGAGTCCCATCTCCTGGAGTCCGGTCTTGGCACGCTCCTCGGTACGTACCCGATACAGTTCACGGGGACGCAGGCGCAGACTCTGCAAAACGATGCCCGGACGTATCGGCATCTTTCTTCCATTATAATGGAAACTCAGATAGCTGCGCACAAAGGAATCCTTCAACTCCTCCATATACTGCTTTCTGAAATTAACATGAATCTTTCCGATATACCACTGGCGGGTAGCCCTATCGTCCACGCTGTCTGCCATCATCAGCCGCAACTGCACCTTGCCGGGCACATTCACGGTATCGGCAAGATAAGAAGCATAACTGTTCTGATAGAAATAATAGCCCCTGTTGCGGAACAGACGGGTGATACGCTGACGTTCCGATTCCATGTTGGCAACATTGAAAGGACTCCCCTTCCGTATGAGCGCCTTGTTCATGGAAGCATCTATAAACTGCTTGCTCTTGGCTGGGAAGTTGAGATAAGCCATAGAATCAAGCGTCCAGAGATGACCGAAGTCTACCTGATAGGCAACCTTCGCCTTCTTCGGATTGCTCTGTGTCAGCACATCATAAGTCACCTTACCGTTAAAATAGCCATATTTATCGAGCTGATGCTCGGCTACCTGGGCACGGAGTTGCGGATTCACATTCGCCATCAGCTTAGGTTTGGAACCGAATACCTTGGTTATCCACTTAGCCAGTGCTCCATCCGACTGAGAGAAAGCATTCCATATCCACAGGCGCACAGGGAACGGTGTGCGGTAATAGCTGCTTCCGAACAAAGCACCGTTCGGAGCCGAAGCCAGGGCATACTCCATCTCGGTGATGGTAGAATCAGCATAAGTTCCCTTCTCGTAGTTCTTATACTCGATAGGTACCAGACCCGTAAACAGCTGCTCGTCTTCTTTCAGTGCACTGGTTGAAGAGCAACCCGTTATGAGCTGCCCCGACAACATCAGCAATGCTGCCACATATATAATAAGGTATAACCTGTTCTGCTGTTTCATATCGCTCATTACTTTTCGTTAAGTTTCAATGGGTCAAAGTCCTTTGTTTTGGCTTTATCCATCGTATCCTTCTTCTCATTCGTATGCTTCTTCACCGCAGGATTCTTCTCCATTGGGGCTGCAGGAATCTGCTGCTTATCGGTCTTGAAACGGAAGATATCCTTGAAATGCTGCAACTTTCTCTGCCATTTGAAACCGACACCGTACTCACCTATCAAACCTTCGAGCCAATCGTAGGTATTGTTGTTGTAGAAGGCACGGATATACTGGCTCGCACCTTCGTTGAGACGGTACTGCAATTCGATATTGTTGAAGAATGCATCATCATTGTTGGCTGCATTCTCCACTTCTGCACCAGTAGAAACCTTGCCGCCCACACTGAAACTCAAGCGGTTGTTGAAGAACCGCTTGGCAAACTTAAAGTTGTAATCGGTGTGCATGGCACCTGCTGCATTGGTGGAGTTATCTACCGACATACCGACATCCACACCCACAGAACGCATCGCTGAACCTGCAATATTATTGATCTCTGAGTTGAGGAATGAGGTCAAGGCGCTGTTCATGGAGAACGAATTGGTATTTCCGTTGGCAAGATACATGCCCGAAGCCAGCATCGTAATGGCTATCTTACCCCGCTCTTCAATACTCATCGTGTTCAGTTCATCCTGCAAGGTGGCATCGTTTGGTGAGGAAACGATAAACTGGATGCCTGGCTTATTCAATGTCTGCGAGAGTTTTACGCCACAAATGAAATCCACCGAGCGGCCGGTTCCCTGTCCCTCGTTTACCGTTGTCCTGACATTCTCTGTTGCCGTGATGTTCAGGGTCGGGTTGAACGGATCGCCGTTAAACTCTATGTAGCTGCCGTCCTGGATATCAAACGTCTTGAGCGGAATGACAGGCAACGAATATTTCATCTTACCATTGTTCAGGGTATACTTACCCGTGATGCCGATGCCATCAACCGAATTGTAAGTCATCGTCAGATCGCCACCGCCCATCAGGTCGATGTAGTTGGTCTGGTCGGCATTCAAAGCACAGAGGATATGAGCCGACTCGTCTATCGACATGCCCAACATCATGTTCAATCCTTCCAGTGCCGGACGCTCTACAACGACAGGCTTGCCACTTTTGAAATTCGTAAACTTCACCAGTTCATCGAGCTGCGTATCAGTAGTCAGTTCTGATTCTTTCAGCACATACGTCATATCCGTATTGCCGAGCACATCCAGTTTACCCTGCATCTTCAGATTGCTTACCGGTCCGCGCATCGCACCATAGAAGTTGACATACGCCTTGCCGAAAGCCTCGGAACGGGCATTCTCCTTGGCATCAATCAGCAGGAAGTTCTGTGCTCTCATCCGGATATCGAGCATCATCTTCTCTATATTCGTAAAGTCGAGACTGCCCTGGATATTGAGCGGACTCTCATTGTTGGCATACATCATGAAGTTTTCGAAGAGCAACTTGCTGTCTATGATACGGACAGGATCGTTGGCAAAACGCATCGTGATGCCATACGGCACACTGACGAGATAAGCCGAATCCAGATATACTTCGCCCTCTACATCCAACTGGCTCAAGGCTCCCTTCAAACTCAGTTTACCTTCGCCATATCCCTTCAGACCCATAATCTGGTCAGGAACAAAACCATTGACAAAATGCAGCGGCAGCTTCTCCATGCCCACTTCGGCATCGAGATAACCGTTTCCTTCAGACTTGTAAGTACCCTTTACGGTAGCCACTTCTTCACCCTCATAATTGAGGAAACCATCTACATAATGAGAGCCATCGCTCTTTGGCATGTAAACGAATTCAGTACCGACATCTCCCATCGGACACTTTTCGTAAACCATATTGTCGATGTTCAGATTAGAAGAAACCGAGAGTTCATCCTTGGTCTGGATAATATGGAAGTCGCCGTCAAGAATACCCGAGATGTCAGGCATATAAGGAATCACGCTGAGCACTTTATCCAGATTAAACTGGCTCATGCTGACCGTAAGATCCTGCAGCGCTTCTTCGTTTTCATCATTGCTGTATATACGGATACCCATGCCGTTGGCTGCCTTCAGACTCAGATTGGCAGAAACACGATCGTCATTGCCCAACATCAGATAGTTGTCATCGTTGGCAGTAAACTTCTTGTAACCCAGGACAGGATGGGTATCGATGAGCGAAATCTTCACGCCGTTTTCCAGCAACAGCGCCTCCAGACCCACATCTACACCCAATCTGTTTTTGGCATCGTAGATGCGGGCATCGATATTGGAACCCTTCTCCTGCAGTTCGCCCTCTACCTGTGCCCGGAACACATACTGAGGATTATGCTTATTGTTCTGAACACGTGCTGCATAGCGGATGGTATCGCCCTCAGTCTTCACCAAGGCACGGATCGTATCCAACTGCATGCCACTCGCTACCAGAGAATCGATGTTGAGATAACCATTGACACCCGTTACAGGTGACATGGTCATCTTCATATCCACCGTCTTGAAATCATAACCGCAGTAAGCTATGAAACGGGAAATGAAATTGTCCTTTCCTGTGGTAAGATAGACATGACCGAACGGGAACTGGCTGCGAATCTTCACCTGATCGATATGATGATTCCTGAGCTGATGAGCCAATTCTTTCTGCAATCCGGCAAAACGGCTCAGCAACTGCTTATAGCCTCCGTGTACATCCATGTTGAGATGGAAGTCGCCGCAATCGATAACTGCATGCGTGGTATCTCTGCGGGTAAAGACATCAGCGTCAACACCCACCGGACGGTAATTCTTCTCTGCCGTACGAACCGTAATATCACTCATCGAAGCCATGATGTCATGACTGTCCTTCAGGTCGGACCTGATATCCATGTGACCGCAGAGCGACAGGCGCATCGGTGCCTTCGTTACCTCTAACGAATAAAGATTCACATCGCGGACATCTGCCACCAGGGTAGCCTCCAGTTTCTTGGAATTCGTAAGTGCATCAAGGCTGACGAGTCCTGTAAGATACTGGTTCTTGCTGTCGATATCGGCATGCACCTTACCATTAGCAACGTGAGCCACTGCCAATACATGATCCAGTTTGTATTTGCCATACTGAATCTGGTTTACCTGTGCCTTAGCTTGTAATCGGGTACGAGGAGAGAGGAAATCGGTTCCCACTCCCTTCGCCTGCAATGAGCCGGTGAAAGAATGCAAATCCTGTTTTGGCAGGAAATGTTTTGCCTGGATGTTGTGCGCCTGAATCTTAGCTTGATAAGCCAGACGGTTCATATCGATACTGCCGTCTTTCCGAGTCTTCGCATCTACCTTGGCATCTACCCTCATTCTGCCACGACCTTCGGTAATGGCGAGTCGGGTAGCATATCTGGAGCCGTCTGCCTGAATGTTACCACGGATTCCGATACCGCTAGGCACACGTATCTCCTGCATCAGAGAAGGGTCAAGCATGGCGGTAATGAAATCCAGATGATAGGTACGGGCGTTCAGATCTACATTTGCCTTCAGACGGTTCATATCCGTCAGGTTACCCAATTTTCCATCAGCACTCAGTTCGAAGGCTGTAGGAAGCGACAGTTTCAAGCCCGAGAAAGATGCCTGCTGCATATTTCCCTTGAACGAACCATCTATCTTCATCGGATAGAAAGGCCATTTCTTCTTCATGGCGTCTGGGAAGGCATCGCCTGCAAAGAGGAACAGGTCTGAACGGCCCAAAGCTCCCTTCAGCTGTGCCATCAACTTGCCAGGTTTCACCTCATCAAAGGCATTCATATCCATATCCACCGTTGCCTGCAACTGGGAGTATGGGGTACGGAGACAGATATCAGGCAACTGCAGTTTTACGGAATCCATCACGAATCTGCCATAGAGCTGGTCTACCTGCAAACCGCTTTTCTCCTTAAACTGAGCTTCACGAATCTTGACATCTATCTTCGAATCGCAATAATAGAAACAGTCTGCCTTCAAAGTCATGGCCGACAGAGCGATATGGTTAAAGTCCATGCCCGATACCGGACGGATATAGTTCTGGTCATAGTTCACCTTGCCATTCTTCCAGTCAAGATGACCTATCTGATAAAGTCCTTTATAAAGGTCGAGATAGGTAGTCTGCGCCACCGCATCTCCAAAATAAGCATTCACCTGAAGAGTATCTCCAGGCATGTGTAATACGAAATCAGTGTTCTTCAGTTTCAGTTTTTCGATATTCACCTTCCAGAAATTGGTACTAGGCGTAGTATCCGGCGGCACGGTATCGCTCAGTTCTACCGAGAGTCGGGCATCAGCCAACAGGGCATGATTCACCCTGACCTTCTCCTTACCGAGGTCAATGCCATGAGCCTTCAGGCGCAGATTACCTACATTGCCCTTGATTCTGGCTTCGTGAATAAAATTCGTGGTATTCACCTTCATCTGGGTGAAATTGAGTTCATCCACCATGACTTGACTTTCGAAAAGAGGCAACAATTGTACGTCTACCACCATCTTCTGGATGTCGGCAACGGTATCTCTCTTATTTCTTAAAGCCAAGTTTGGGGAATTCTTGAGTGAGTCGATTGGCTGAAGTACCTTTACGCCTTCCACTCCCAGTTTCAGAGGGAAGACGAGGCGTACTTGCTTTACCGAAATATCCATACCCGTCGACTCAGAGGCATAAGCAGCTACTTGCTTTACCGCCCAATTCTGAACAGGTGGCAGATAAAGCAGAATGGATAACAACAAGATGAGCACCAATGGAGTCAACACCGTGATTCCTGCCCATTTCGCATACCTCTTCATAAGCATGGATTTTTGAGTTAGGGTGCAATAGCCCGCCAAAGATTATCATCCGGCAGCGGAGCCTCTGCTACTATTGTTTCTTTAGACACAGGATGAACAAATTCTACTCTGTGTGAAAGGAGAGAAATACTGCCATCTGCATTGCTACGTGGAGAACCATATTTCAGATCTCCCTTGATAGGACATCCCATCTTGGCAAGCTGGCATCTTATCTGATGATGACGACCCGTCATCAAGTTCACCTCCAGAAGTGTATAATGGTCTGTATGACCTATCACCTTATACTTCAATATCGCTTTCTTCGAGTTTTTCACCTCATGGTCGTAAGCATAGCTCTTATTCTGCTTTTCATTTCTTACAATCCAATGGGTGAGCGTAGCCTCAGGTTCCTTTGGCATATTCTTCACGATTGCCCAATAGGTTTTGTGAACTTCGCCATCCCGGAACATATTGTTCAGACGGCTCAATGCCTTAGAAGTCTTGGCAAATACGACCAAACCCGAAACAGGACGGTCAAGGCGATGCACCACACCGAGAAATACATTTCCCGGCTTGTGATACTTCTCCTTGATGTACTGTTTCACAGTCTCCGAGAGAGGTTCGTCGCCGGTCTTGTCGCCCTGCACGATTTCGCCACTTCTCTTAGAGACTATGATTATATGGTTGTCTTCGTAAACTACCTGCATGTTTTATCAATAAAACGATTGCCGAGAGATTACATGTTCATACCACCGTCGATCTGAATAACCTGACCGCTTACATAGCTAGACAAGTCGGAAGCGAGGAAGAGGCAAACATTTGCGATATCCTCAGTCTGACCACCACGACGCAATGGAATCTTCTTCATCCAGTCCTTGCGGATTTCCTCAGGCAACTGTGCTGTCATTGCTGTCTCGATGAAACCAGGAGCTACCGCATTAGCGCGTACGCCCTTAGGACCCAACTCCTGAGCGATAGACTTAGCCAAAGCAATCATACCAGCCTTAGAAGCTGCATAGTTGCACTGACCTGCATTACCATGAACACCTACTACAGAAGCCATGTTGATGATAGAACCACCACGCTGACGAAGCATGATTGGAGAGCAAGCATGAATGAAGTTGAAGGCTGACTTCAAGTTTACATTCAAAACAGCATCCCACTGAGCCTCGCTCATACGGAGCATCAAACCGTCCTTGGTGATACCTGCATTGTTAACCAGAATATCGATAGAACCGAAGTCCTCATGAATCTGCTTAACTGTCTTCTGTGTCTCCTCGAAATCTGCTGCATTACCAGCATAAGCACGACAGGTTACACCAAGAGCCTCAATCTCCTTACGAGTAGCTTCCAAACCGGCAGCCATATCGTCGTTAAGTACGAGGTCTGTAAATGCGATGTTAGCGCCCTCAGAGGCGAACTTCATAGCGACAGCCTTACCGATGCCGCGAGCAGCACCTGTTACAAGGGCTGTTTTACCACTTAATAATCCCATTTCTTTCTTATTTAATTAATTATCAATTAGTTACGTATTTACTATCTTTTATCTAGAGTTTCAAGCCTGACTTTCCCAAGGCACCATAAACCACCTTGGCAACCAAAGGTTTGCTCGACTCCACATTCATGCCATGGCCCAGACGTCCATAGATAAACGGAACCTCGAGGCCTTTGATACAATAGTGAGTAATATCGGCCACCAAATCGATGTTATCAATATCAAACTCACCATCTTCTCTGCCTTCGGCATAAATCCTTCTGAGAATCTCTATTTCATCTTCATCGAAGTTTTTTCTCGCCTTCTCAACCATCCAGATGTTTCGGAAGAACTCAGCACGGAGGTTACCGTTTCTTACAACCGTTTCCTTGATCATACTGAGGTGAGTATAGATAAGCTCGATGATTTTATCCTGTGGACGCATCTTGCAATTAGCAACCTCGTCCAACTTGTCCGAAAGACGCTCCAACTCTGATTCTATCACCGCGTAATAGACATCCTCCTTCCTACTGAAATAAGTATAAAGCGTACGTCTACCCTTACCAGAAGCTACAGCAATATCATTCATCGTAGTATTTGCTATACCATTCTTAGCAAAGAGTTGTCGTGCGACATCTACCAGTTTTTGTCTTGTTTTGGATACTGACATATTGAAGCCCTTCCTTTTTTATTAATTGCACATAAAAATATTATTGTGCAAAAGTAGCACTTTAATTCGAATTAAACAAATATTTAATGTTAAATTAATAAATTAGGGCATAAAAAAATCGGATAAGATGTTGTTTCCCAACTTCTTACCCGATCATTGTTGCGGCGGCAGGACTGATGACAAGCCTACTACCGCCGGATAAGATTTTAGATGCCCAATATCATAACCAACACATTAATAATATGATATACCTTATTATATATAGGGGAGAAAAGAACTAAAAAAAATCAGTAAGCACTAATTTTCGTTTGAATTTAGTCCTTTTTATCCTTACTTTCGAGAAGTTTTATATAATTCTCCAATGTATTGATGCGTTTATCCTTTTCCTGGATTAACTCTTTGAGATACTGGGTCTCCATTTTACTATTGTTAATCCTAACATTCGAGAGAACATTATTAGAGCCAATGACTTCTCCCGTCTTTTTCGTGGCCCACTCGGGAGTGGTAAAGAAGTCATCCATCGAGCACTTGAGTACATCACGCATACGCTCAAGGGTATTGCAAGTGACACTCGTTGCCGTTTCAACATGATACAAGCCAGTTGATTTTCCCTGAAAAACCTGTTCTTCGAACTGTTTCTTGGTTAAACCAGCTTCTGCTATTAACTTTCTGAGTACCTGACCGTTATACATAACAACACAATTTAATTAATAATATTTAACTAATATCTATTAGTATTTTTACTAAAAGATATTAGCGTTTTCTAATTTTTATTTGTAACTTTGCAACAAAGTTAATAATAATATTTGAAATATGAAAGAAAATATGCAAAAAAGTGATGAAAAAAATTCATTGCGCGAATGGTACAACGAGATTCCTCGTAACAAGCGCAACAAGTTCATTTTGGCTCTGCAGCTGAAATTCGGCATGTCGGCATCAGGCATCTACGACAAGATCAAGAAGAACAACTGGTTGCCATACCAGCGTGAGATGGTAGATGAGGTTATCAACGAGGGTAAATGGGAGAAGTAAATGGGAAAGATGACTATCAAGTGCAACAGCGAACAGCTGAAGTACATCCAGAAGGACTTCGAGGACGCTAGCGTTCCGGTCGATATGTCGTACGGACCTTTCCATAAAGGCAAATCTGAGGTTAATCTTTTCTACGATGACGCTGAAGACGGAATTGTAGAAGGAATTGTTAAATATAGAATGAGAAACAATGAAAAGAAAGGTTAAAACTATGTCTATAGAGGATGCCATCAAGGAAAAATTCCCTGATGCTACTATATATGAAGTTAGAAACGACCGTTTTGGCAAATGTATATTAGGTGTAGTTCCCACCAAAGATGGGAAAGATCATATTGTCGAATGGGATAAAACCGGGAATGCTTCCGAATGTGAGGTAGGCGGTAGAGACTTCCGGGAAATCAGATGGAACGAAGAGGAGCAGCGACCAGAATACATCCACACCAAGCTACTTCTCCACGACGATAGATTTAACGTACAAGTAGATGCCTCCAAGTAAATGTCTAAGCTGCCCAATAGGGGTGAACTGTATCAACGGAAGATACTGCCCCCTATTTCGCAGATATATAGAGCATAGCTCTGAACCACTCGGATGTACACCTGAAAAAATAAACGAATATGAAAGCAATAATGACACTGGAATCAGGGTATAAGGCTATCATAGATTTCCTTACCCCCCCACTACGTAAAAGATTCGAGACACAAGCGGAATTCGAAAGCCGCATTCTCGCAGAAATCAACCTATCTCAGCCAAATGCTGTCAACAAAGCCGTAAAGCTACATATCCTAAGGCATTAAGGCTATCGGCAGCAAGTATTTTGTTTTGAGCCTGCAAACATTTATCTTTGCAGGCAGTTTTTAAAGGAAAAGAAATATGATCAAAGCAGAACAGATTTACCAGGCAACCGATGACGGACTGGACATAATCATCGCATTATACCCGGACGCCAAAGAATGCGTGCAGAAATACTGCACAGGAACGCCCAAGAAGCACTTTGCCATCCGAAAGGAGAATACCCCATCGTGTTCCCTGAAGAAGTACAAGGAATGCTGGAGAGTAACAGACTTTGGAGGCGATGGAATTGCAGAATCTCCTATCGATCTCTATATGAAGGAGAAGAATATCGACCGTTTCCCTGATGCCATCCTTCGCCTGGCAGCAGAGTATAACGTTACCGATGAGCTCAAGAAGGATGTAAACAAGCCTACTTTTGCAGAACGTGATGCCACCATCGATGAGAAAGATGGTACCCGCAACTTTGAACTCAATGATAAATTCACGGAAGATGAACTGAAGGTTCTTGGCCCAAACGTGAAGCAGGAACATGTGGATGCCCTAAACTGGCATTCAGCCAAATGGATTGGATATGTCAAAGACCGCAAGGTCAAGATCAAATACAGCAATGAGCACTACCCTATCTTCATGCGTGAGTGCCTGGTTTCTCCAGCTGAAGGAGAGAAACCGGAAGTAAAATTCTACAAGATATACGAACCGCTCAACTTCAGCAAACAGTGGAGATTCTCATATACTCCTGATGGTGTCAAGCCTAAGAAGTACATCAATGGTCTGGCTGAGCTCAAGAAAGCATACCATGAGTTCAACGCCAAGGAGATGGCTGAATTCAACAAGACCAACGTCGATGAATCGAAGGTCTATAAAGAACAGAAACTTCCTGAAGCATTCATCTGCAGCGGCGAACGAGATAGCCTCTGCTGCAAGTCTCTCGGTTATCACCCTCTATGGTTCAACTCTGAGACCTATAAGCTCAGCGAGGAGGAATACAGAGAAATCATGAAGTATGTGGAAGTACTCTATAATATACCGGACATCGACGAGACCGGTATCTCCAAGGGAACGGAACTTGCCCTGCGCTACATTGACATACATACAATCTGGCTGCCACAATGGCTCAGGACCTACCACGACAACCGAGGAAAAGGCCGCAAGGATCTCCGTGACTGGATGGAGCTGCGCAATACCCGCAAGGACTTCCGCAACCTGATGACGCTGGCCATGCCTGCCCGTTTCTGGGTGAGCAAGCTCAACAAGAAGTCCAACACCTGGGACCACTACATCGATACTGCGTGCCTCTACAATTTCCTTCGCCTTAACGGTTTCTACACGCTCCACGACGAGAACTCCACCATCACGAAGTATGTAAGAATCACCGGTAACATCGTGAAGCTCATCACCACAAGAGATATCCGTGAGTTCTGCCGACAATGGGTCATCGACAGAGCAGAAAAGCGAGATATTCTCAACCTGGTATTGAATACCCCGAAGCTCTCCAGCGCTGCGCTCGATTCACTCCAGGAAATAACGCTTGACTTCACCAACTACACCAATCATTCACAGCTGTTCTTCTTCCCTCGTGTCAGCATAGAGGTAACCAAGGATGGTCTGATTGAGTATCAGCGTGAAGGAAGCAAGCTCAAGAACTACGTATGGCAGGAGAACGTCATCGATCATAACTTCAAGAAGCTCGATGATATGTTCACCATCACGCGCACCATCGATGAGGATGGCAGACCGAAGTTTGATATCGAGGTCAAGAACGTGAGTTCTCACTTCTTTGGCTATCTGATCAACGCCTCACGCACCTACTGGCGCAAGGAACTGGAATACAACTTCGAGGAGAGAAGCGTTGATGAGAAAGAAGCATATCATAAGGCTCACCTATTCGATATCGCAGGTGAAGGCCTGGCCGATGTCGAGATTGCCGAACAGAAACAGAACCTCATCAACAAGATATTCACATTCGGGTATATGCTTCATCATTACAAGTCTCCTTCACGAGCATGGGCGCCTATGGCCATGGACAACAAAATCGGTGAAGACAACGAATGCAACGGCCGTTCGGGTAAGAGTTTCTTCTTCAAGACACTCTCTTTGCTGATGAAGACCGTTAAGCTGTCCGGTAGAAACCCGAAGCTGATGGACAACCCTCATGTCTTCGACCAGGTAACCCAGCACACCCAGATGCTGCTGCTCGATGACTGTGACCGGTATCTCAACACAGGACTCTTCTATGATAATATTACTTCAGATATGACTGTAAACCCAAAGAACAACCAGAGCTTCACTATACCTTTCGAGGATAGCCCGAAAATTGCCTTCACTACTAATTATGTGCCGGCAGATTTCGATCCGTCTTCAGAGGCGAGATTGCTGTATATGGTGTTCTCAGACTATTATCATCAGCGCACGGAGGATAATGACTACCAGGAGACCAGAAGCATCAGAGATGACTTCGACAAGGATCTGTTTTCCAAGACCTATTCTGAGGCCGAATGGAACGCAGATATCAACTTCTTCCTGCAATGCTGCCGCTTCTACATATCTCTCGTGGGAGAACCCGTAAAGATACTGCCACCTATGGAGAATATCGTTAAGCGCAAGTTTAAAGCTGATATGGGTGTAAACTTCGAGGATTGGGCCAGTTCTTATTTCTCTGAGGAGAGTGGAAGACTCGACGAGTTTGTCGTAAGAGAAAAGGCATTTACAGACTTCAAACAGTTCTCTGGCCTTAACAAAGCAACGACACAGAGCTTTACCAAGAAGCTGAAGGCATTTGTGGAGCTATGCCCATACATTGAAGCCCTGAACCCGGATGACCTCTGTAACAGCCAGCATCGCATTATCAGAAGAGATCCAGCGCATCCTGATGGAAGCCCGGTTGAGATGATTTATCTCAGAAGCAAGAAGAGTGATTCTCCAAAAGAAGAAACTCAAGCAAAAAAGGGTGATTATCAATCGACAATCGACTGGAGCAAGATAGATACTAATAGTAACGAACCTTTCTAACCCCCTACATATATAATAGGGTATATAGCCCCAAGTTATAGTGCAAAGGTACAAAAAATATCTGAATTATGCAAATATTTTCGGCAAAATTTTCAAGCGAAATTCGCTGATTTTTATATTTCTTTTCTCATGTTACGAGGGAGTGATGAGCATCTGTTCATCGCTCCCTTTTTCGTCTTCACCAGGTATGGCCAGCCCTGCCCGACAGGCTCATTTTAGCCCTTTTCCCCCGCCTACCGCTGTTTTCCCCACTCCCCTTTCTTATTTATTATACAAATCTTTTGTAACTCTGTAACAGAATGTTAGTAAGAAGGTATAAATAACTAGAAAAGAGGGGGTTAAATTCAATTTTGGACGTTTACAAAGTTGCGTTACAACTTAGTTACAAACTTTTAGGAGTTTGTAACAAACCATTTTTGTATCAGCGGCTTACTTCTTCATATAGGTTATGTTACAACTTTGTTTTGGCCCACTTTTTTGTATCTGAAAAATGTATCAAGAAAACAGCGCTGATTATCAGAGAGTTATAAAGCCAAAGTTACACGATACAAAAATACAAACTTTTCGGACGAAATTACATCACATCAAATTTACTAAGAAATATTAGCTTTTTACTAATAATTATTAGTTATCTCAATTTTTGTTTGTATCTTTGCCGAAAAATGGCATATGAATAGAGTAGTTTACATCAAGGTGCCTGCTCATATCAGGCAATGGGCATACCACAGTTATGGAAATCCAATTACTTTCCCTATCATCGGCAACGAGGTTGCCGTCATACGTCGGTTCACAAGTAAACCGCCTCAGGCTAGAATGTCGCCAGTAGAACAGGAGAGCCAGGAAGAGATGGAGAAGGCGGATGCCGCCTCACTGCACCAGAGCGTGACGAATACCTTCAAAGATGAGGAGTACGAACAGAGCCGATGGCTCATTCACCCTAATGAGTATATCGCCATCTCGCTTCCGGAATCCAAGGCAAAGCCAATACGTGAGTACAACTACCTGGGCCCACGTGCCAGAAGAGCCGTGAAGGAGATGATCACCGACCTTTTCAAGATAGACCTCTGGGCATCCCTGAAGGACATCGCTGACCGCTCATGCAAGCTTTCATCACTCATTTCAGCCTGGTGCGAGCAACATGGCATTGGCTTTGATTATGAGGATACCGTGCGCCAATGCTTCTACAGAATGCGCGATCAGCACGCAAAAAAGGGCATAAATTTAAACTCTACAACAAGATTTCATAAAGATTAATACAATTTTTTCCGTTTCGGCGAACAACTCCGAACAGAATGAAAATAATCGAAATAACCAAACAACTTAGAAATATGGCATACATCAAAAACATCATCAAGATTGAGATGACAGAGGCAGAAAACCTCAAAAGTGTCGTCTTCCCTATGGATCAGAGATGCATTGTACCGTCGGCTGCTAACTTCCGGTCAATTCAATGCAAAGTTCCGTCAAGTTGTGAGATTTCCGACAAAGTAGAGTCAAAAGTCCGCATTTTCACCTCCAAGCTCACCTTCAAGTCGTGCGAGCAGATAGATCCGAACTACCGACCTCTAGCCTTCAGAATCACCACGGCAGATGGCATTCGCTACCTTATGGGCTGCGACCGCCGACCATATCCGGTACTCACCCGTACCGAAAACCTGCCAAGTTCACATACGGAATCTTCCCTGATTACCTATACAGCGACTTGGACAGACGTCATCAGACCGCTCCAAATCATAGAATAAGTTTTTTTATTTCTTCTCCTTATTATATAACTTTGCGGCAATCAAATTCGCTAAGTTGTATGAAATATCAAATATCTATCACCGGTTATATTGGGTCGTGGACCAAGTTTATGGTCCGCGATATCCTTAATAACAACAAAGGCAAGCACGTCGATGTAGCCATCGATTCGCCGGGCGGTGCGGTTTCCGCAGGTCTCGCCATCTGTCAGATGTTCAAGGACCATGGCGATGTGACGGTTGACTTTCAGGCGGGCTTCTCTGCATCTGCCGCCACCATCTGTGCGATGGGCGCCAAGAAGATCCGAATGAACAAGTACAGTTTGCTCCTGGTTCATAAGTGTTCCACGGAGCAGTTTGTATGGAGCGCCCTCAATGAGGAAGAAATCGGTTCCCTCATCGAGCAGCTGCAGAAGCAGCAGGAAGACCAGCAGAAGATAGACAATATCATTGCCAATGTTTACTGCGATCGCTCGGGAAAGAAGCACGAGGATATCATCAAGGTGATGTCTGAAGCTAAATGGCATACCGTGGATGAGTGCATCGATCTCGGTTTAGTCGATGAGTCGATGGATGGCAAGCCGGCAGAAATCACGGAGTCAACACAGAACTTCATCAAGTACAACAATCTTCCAGCATTGCCAGAGGTCGTCAATTCCTGGTATGAGAAGAAGCCGGGCTTCCTGGGACGAATCTTCGGAAAGGAAAACTCACACAAAAATGTTTTAGATATGATTAAGAAATGGACTCACATCAACAATGTTCTCAACGTAGAGGGCATTGAGGCAGAGGAATCAGCCAAGGACTGCACCATCTCCCAGGAGCAGATGCAGAAGCTGGAGGATAAGATTGCTGCCGACTCCAGCTCGATCAAGACCAAGGACGAGGAACTCGATAAGGTCAAGAACGAGAAGAAGGAACTGGAGGATAAGGTCAAGAACCTGGAGAAGGATAAGAAAGACCTTGAAGAGAAAGTAAAGGATCTGGAGAAAGAACCGGGTGGCGAAACCCACACTGCCGTAGATGACAACAAGGCTCAGGACTTCTGCTCAGATCAAGTATCGGACGTTTTAATGGATTTTGCATAATATGGCAGAGAATGATAAATTTGTTGCACCTGTTGACGTACAGGAACAGCTGCAAAAGACGGCAAAGATCTACCGTAATAAGTTAATCACCATGCCTACCAGAGGTCTGAAGAAGTCACTCAGCTACATGACTCTTCGCCCAGGCATCCGTGTATCAGAGACCGTAGGCGAACTTACAGGCGGTGCTGAGTTCGGTCCATACGATGAGAACCGCGTAGCTGACGGCAACGTCAAGATTACACCTCGTACCCTGGAGGTGTTCTTTGGCAATGTCGATATCAAGTTCTCACCTAACTCAGTTTATTCCACCATCTGGGGCGCCAACGTCACTAATGGCGATGCCCTGAAGAATGTGCCTATCACGCTGCAGGTTCTTCAGCTCCTCGCCCTGAAGCTCGGCAAAAACCTCGACAAGGTTCTGTTCAAGGCTGTACGCAACCCTACAGGAACAGGTTCTGTTGACCTCTTCAATGGTTTCGATACCATTGCAAAGACCGAACTGGATGCCGGCAAGCTTTCCAGTGGCCTCGGAAACCTTATCAAGATTGCAGATATTCTGGGCGACAACAAGACCATCAACGACGACAACGCCGTAGATTTCGCACAGGGCATCTGTGAATTCGCCGATGAAGAGCTTATGGCAGAGGATAAGGTTTACCTTTACGTTCCTCAGTCATTCGTCAACCTCTACAACCGTGCCTTCCTCAAGAAGTTTGGTGCTGCTCCTTACAACAAGGATTACAACCACCTCACCGTAGAAGGATTCGGCAACGTTGAATTCGCTGTCCTTTCCAACAAGAAGGATGCTCCTTTCTTTGAACTTACTACCAAGAGCAACATGCTGGTGGGCGTCAACGAGATCAACAACAACGATGCTGAGCAGATTAAGGTCGAGAAGTATCACCCATGGAAACTCGACTTTATTGCTACCAAGTTCTTCGGTACCCAGTTTGAGAGCATCAACAAGGAGCGAGCCCTGTTCATCACCGATGATGGTACCAAGCCACTCATCCAGAAGGCAGCCACATCATCTGTCAGCCAGACTGGCGACGAACAGAGTGGCAAGTACGCTACCGCTGACGGAAACGTCTAATGTTTCACCTTATATAATATAGGAGATTAAAATATGGCATGTACTAACAAAGATTTATATAAATCTGTGCGCAAATGTCCGGGTACGATTATTCGTCCCGGCATTAAGCCGAAGTTCCTGGCCATCCCGCTTTCGCAGATTCTTGCATGGCCAAAGCTTCCAGATCCTGGCGATACCACCAAGGGACTGGAGGAACTCGCCACCTATAAGGGTGACTTCACTCTTGCCGCTGATGCCAAGTGGCACGCAGTTGACCTCGTAGCACTCAAGTCTTCCATCACCACGGAGACTCAGGGCGAAGCTCCATCAGCTACCTTCCTCAACAAGGCAGAGTATATCATCGGCGGCACTGATGCCGATATTACCGGTTTCGGCCGTATGGCGATCAATGACGAACTGGTCTATGCCCAGCAGGATCCTAATGGCCGCTTCCGCATTCTCGGTAACGAGATGTTCCCGGTGAAGACCACATTTGCCCAGAACAGCGGCGCCGGAGCTACCGACTCAAAGACCTCAACTCTCGGCGTAGAGGCCACCGATTTCTGCCCTGCTCCATACTATGATGGCAAGCTTGAGACAGATGAAGGTGATATCAAGGGCAGCGATGGCTCTGCTTGGGAAGCAACCGGTCACGCGTAAGATTTGCCCAAATTTACATAACTACACATACTGATTTGCTTAGGTGGCTCTCGCTTCGTGCCTGAGCCGCCTTTGTTTGTTTTCACCTTATTATATATTGAATATGGATCATCAATTTACCAGACAGATGCAGGAGTGGCTCAACTCTAAGCACGAATCGGATGCAGAAATCATCAAGGGAGCAGATATGCTCTTCCGTCTCAACCGAAACCGGTTCTATCATGTCCGAGCAACCCGACAGCCCCAGGCATACCGCACCAACATAGAGTATGAACTGAATAAGTTCCTCAAGATCCGTCTCGACAACATGACCATCGAGGAGGTCAGGAAGATGAACGATATCGTGATTCCTGAAGCCCAGGCTATCATTGCCGAAGGAGAAGCAGAGAATAACGGAGAAAATCAGGGAAAATCGGAGAAAAACGGCGATTCCATCGAGGAAAATGCCTCTACCGATGATACAGAACTCCCGTCCTCGGATAGCGATGGAGTGGCTGTTGTCCGTAAGGGCAAGCGCAAGGATCACGATTTCCTGCCCAAGGAAGTAGCCGACCTCTGGGATATCAACGCCAAGCGATACAAGGAAATCAAATCTACCTTCGAGACGCTCAAGGCGATGGAAGACAAGGAACCATGCGACCGATACGAGCATCTAAAGATTCTTTCGGATCTCGACAAGAAGTATCGTGCCGATATGCTCACCTACGACTCATACCAGGTGACACGTGCCGACCGTGACCGTGTAGCTAAAGCCAGACTCGCCGAAAATGCCAGCCAGGGTTAAAGTTGCCGATATACTCAAGCCCATCGATGAGGTGAAGACACAGGCATACTTCGGACGGCACCTGCACACACTCGGACTCATCAAGTGGATCCTTTCACAGATTGGTTCTGCTGATGTGTGGGTGTCTTCCTACTCCACCTCCGAGGAGTTCCTCAGAGGTTTCCGCCTGATGCGGGATTCGGGCAGCATCTCGTCGGCAAAGATGCTGCTGGATGTGAAGGCAAGCAAGAAGACCGTACACCTGTGGCGGCTTATGTCGGCATGCTTCGATGATGTCTATCTGGGCGAGAACCATTCCAAGGTGACGCTTTTCCGGAATGATCAGCATGTTGTTTCGGTCGTCACGTCCCAAAACCAGACATACGGCAGCCGTGACGAGAGTACCATCATCACCACGGAACCACAGGTCTTTGCCGACCTGTTCAATGGATATACCAGTCATTGTGACAATCAAAGCTTAAGAATCAATGGAAATTACTCAGGAGTTACTCAACAAAGTGCAAGAGCTGGCAGAGAACCTGACTCCGATCTCGGAGATGTCCGTTCTTTTGGATATTAAGGAGGATGTTCTGCGTGATGAGATTCTCGACCCTGCATCAGAGCTCCGGCGCGTCTATTATCTGGGCATGGCAAAAGTCAGGCAGCAGATTCGCAGGAATGAGCTGGAGCTGGCTGCAGCCGGCTCACCTCAAGCCGTACAGCGCACACATGAATATCTGAATAAAATGATAGAGGAGATCAAGATATGAGAGAACCAGCCAACATCGATGCCATCATCGACCTGATGGACCGCACACCCGAAGAGATGGATGCACAGAATGTTCCCGCACCCGTGCGCGACCGCATTCTGCGCATCCGGGCTCTTTATGCCTGGTGGCTCATCAATCCACGCAAGACAGACCAGGAACTTGTCTTCAAGGATATGCAGGACTACAAGGTGCAGCGCATGATGGCTTATAATGACCTGCACCTCATCAAGCTCATACTGGGCAACCTGCAGAAGGTTTCCAAGGACTTTGCCCGGTACCGCTTCGACCAGATGATTCAGCGCACCTACGAGAAGGCAGACAATATGGGCGATGCCAGAGCCATGGCTGCAGCTGCCGCCGCATACGGCAAATATCACCTGCTCGACAAAGAAGATCCTGTCGACAACGGCTATGACCAGATACAGCCTCAGGTCTTCATACCTACTTCAGACCCTCGCCATCTCGGTCTCAAGCGCATACCTAACGTGATGGGCACCATCAAGAAGCTCATCAAAAAATACACCGACAACTCCATGGATCTCATCAAGATCGAGAGCGAAGACTATGACGAGCAGCTGCTGGAGTATACACCTACAGAGGAAATCAAACAAGAGGAGGGCACAACATGATAGAGCAATACTTCAACCCTGCGCAACAAGAGGTCAACCTCATATCCGCTCGCGACAACGTGGTCGTGGGCGGTCGAGGCATTGGCAAGAGCATTCTCCATGCCACCTTCAACCTGCGCAACATGCAGCGCATGCCTGGCAGCAATGGCGGCTTCGTCTCCGCCAATACCAAGCGATGCCTCACCAACACCATACCGTCCATGCTACAGCACTGGGAGCGATGGGGCTTCCACCGTGGCAAGCACTATGTCATCGGCATCAAACCGCCCAAAAAAATGGGATGGCCAGACCCTGTCATCCCTCCTTCCAACTGGGAGAACATCATATCGTTCTACAACGGCTCCATCGGCACCATCATCTCACAAGACCGCAAGGGCACATCTAACTCCCTCTCGCTCGACTACCTCGACATCGACGAGGCAAAGTTCATCGACTTCGAGCAGCTCAAAGACGAGACTTTCCCTGCCAACCGAGGCAATGTCAACCTCTTTGGCCAACACTACTATCACCATGGCATGCTCATTACTTCAGATATGCCCGTGACTAAAAAAGGCTCCTGGTTCCTCAACTATAAAAAAGACTGCGACCCTCACCTCATAGAGGCGATATCATCACTCGTGGTCGAGGAGTATGACATACGCAACCGCATCAAGACCTCTGGCCACATCAGCCTATATGCCAAGCGCAGACTCAAAGAGATTGGGCTACTCCTGGCACAACTGCGTTCCAAGGCTCTCTTTTACAGGGAGTACTCTTCTGTTTACAATGTCGAGGTCCTGGGCATGGAGTTCATCAAGCAGATGAAGCGTGACCTACCAGCCCTCACCTTCCAGACCTCCATCATGTGCAAGCGACCTTCCATCTCGCTCGATGGCTTCTACTCCAACCTCAGGGATGTCAACCTATACTCTGCTCCAAACCTCGACTACCTCGATGGACTGGAGTATGATGTGGAAAAGCTGCAGCACGTTGATTCAAGAATGGATGCTGACGTTGACCCAGACCGACCGCTCTGTATCGCCTTCGATGCCAACGCCCTCATCAACTGGATAGCCATTGGCCAAGACAACCTGCGTGGAGAGGCACGCTTGCTCAAGAGCATCTTTGTCAAGTATGAGGAGAAGCTGCCCACCCTGCTCGACAAGTTCATGGCTTACTATGCATATCATCGCTGCAAAGAGGTCAACTTCTACTATGACTCCACCTTCGTGGGCAACAACTACGCCCTGATGAATGATGACTTTCACACCTTCATCACCAACTATCTCACCGACCATGGTTGGTATGTCAACGAGGTCTATCTGGGCAACCCGATGGGGCATATAGAAAAAATGCTGCTCATTAACCGCATGTTCCTGGGCAAGGCTGACCACCGTGCCATGATCAATGATGAGAACAACGAGGACATGCTCCTATCCATCCGACTCGCTGGTGTCTACAATGGCAAGAAGGATAAGCGAGGCGAAAAGCTGGCAGAGACCGAAGAGGACAAGCTGGAGGCTCGCACCGATGGCTCCGATGCCTTCGACTCTCTGATGATTGGCATCGAGAAGTTCCCACAGGCTGATGGCTACGTCTCCTGTGGCTCCATGCTCTGATACTCTGACCGATTTACTTATTAGATAAATAACATGGTGGCTGGCATTCTTGCTTGACCGCCGATGAGGGGAGTGCGCTGTGAAGCGTGCTCCCTTTTTTCGTGCCCTTCCGTGACTATCTCCACATGAAAAACACGTTTTACATTCTTGCAAATTCTTTAACGGTCCTTTACATATTCCGCCCAATCCAAGGGGGTCGAGGGCGCGCTCGGGCGCAGGGCGGTGGGGGGTCCTTTCGGCGACAAAGGGGAATTATTTTCCCTTTGAATCCCTAAAACCCCGATAAAATCGAGGTTTTCCAACCTTTGGGTGTGGAAAACCTGTCGTAAAACGACACATTCGGCATCTTCAACTTCGAGGTCGAAGCCTGCCAAATGTTGCGATTTCATCGGTCTAAGGTATGTTTTCCGCTCCAAAGACCGCAAAACATCGTTTTTTCATAGCGCAAATTCCTCACCTCCCAGTATTGTATATTTTAGTTAAAATTTGCGCATTTTCAGTTACCAGAAATTAGCGTGTTCTAATCTTTACAACAAACTTTATAGCAAAGTTTATAGTTAAAATTGCGATAAAACTTGCAAATCTCAGAAAAAAGATGTACTTTTGCAACGTGTTAATCATTAACATGACGAAAATATAAAGCAATACAATTATGAGCAATACAACGACCATTTATACAGCATATAAGAATGACGGCAGCTCTGTCATTGCCATACAAGACAAAGACAGGGTGACATTTGCCGGCGTAGCCAACAAGGCTCGCTTCTTCAGCATAAGCACCGCAGATCGTCTCAAGGAATTGATGACCCGCGCCATCAATAACCGCACACGTGAGCGCAACTACTTCAAGCTTTACTGTGATATGCTTGACGGTAATATCACAGAGGATGAGTTTGATCGGGAGATAGAACAGAATGAAGATAAGTACATCATCAAGCAAGATTGTGATGCCTCTGTCGAAGATATAGAAGTTGCCCTAGAGGTTAGCCCATCCATCATGGATGTGAAATCTCCAGACGATATGGCCGAGATATTCTCTTTCAGCGAAAAATCAATGCAAAAAAGTATTCAATAATGGCTATATATATTAATGAAGGCGAAACGATAGAGGGCATGAAAGCCGATGTAATAGCCAGAAGAGCAGAATGGAAAGGACTCAAGAGAGAACCCATTACAGGCAAACTGATGACCCTATATGAGCTTGACCGCAACTGTTCGGTGGAAATTACAGAAGCTATGGAACTCGATGCCGATGGCAAGAGTTTGCGTGAGCAGTTGGGGATACATGGAGAAATCGGAGACAAAATTCAAGGTGATGCCATCAAGCTATGGGTTGACATCAAGCGAAATGCTCTTAAATTCAACACTAAAGAGGGAGTTTCCGGAAGGCATGGTGCTAACCTGGCGAGCACCAGCAAGCGAACTATCGGGAAGCTGAAATACTCTTTCGATAATTATAAACGACTTTTCAATCACTCGGCGCAGGTCGAGTCAAACATTAAAGCACAGATAAAATGACAATAGATATTCTTGCACTTTGTGACTTTGCACAAGAAAATGAGGGTAAACTTACCCTTGTGGGCACTTTCGACTACTACGTGGTCAGAAAGGCTCCACTCCCCAAGAGCACACTATTCCTGGTTGCTAGAGTTAAGATGAGCAGCGAGGAGAGTAAATTGCAGCAGGAGTTCACAACCCAAGTAACCGATATGGCTACAGGAAAACCGCTTCTCGACAAGCCTATTCAGGCAAAGATTGAGCCGCGCCCTTCTGATGAGTATCTCTTTAGTAACTTCATCTTCGAGTTTACTGACCTGCAGTTCCCGGCTGAAGGTAATTATAAGTTTTCGTTCAAAATCGGCGACGTAGAGAACTCACTACCACTTAAGGTATATTTCCAGAAATAAGCATAACAAACCCTCGATACTCAATGTACCGGGGGTATTTTTTTTGCGGAATATGCACGGAAAATCGAGGAAAATGCGGGGAAAATCGGGGAATTTCCGAGGAATCCAATCCTCGAAGTGGCAGAACAGAAGGGAGATCCTGCGGTCGTTTCCGGTCATTTTCGGTCGTTTTCGCAGTCATTTCCGGTCATTCCTGGATATGATTCCGATTCATTCCGGTTTCTTTCCGTTTTCTTTCCGTTTTTATTCCTTTTCATTCCTTTTCATTCCTCATTTTCAAATTATATTATTACTTTTGCACCGGAATTTATTCAATTAATTGCAGTTATGAAGAAAATTATTCTAATTTTAGCCATCATTTTTATGGCTATTGGCGCTAAAGCGCAGAGCACCATCCAGTCTGAGGATGGTAAGTATCCGGTTTATTGCGACCTCAAGGCATATAACTTCTGGGGTGTCGGCAAAGTGAAGGTCATGCTTGATATGGGCGCAGTCTCCAATGGTGGAGGTTCCTTCGAGAGCTTATATGGTGAGGATGGCAAACAGATCAAGTTCAATACCGTCATGGCAGCCGTGAATTATATGGCTAAGAAAGGTTGGATACTTGACAAGACATATTATGTTACAGAGGGTGCCGGCAGGGCTGTTCTACACTATGTTCTGGTGAAGAGAGTGAAGAATGATTCTGAGATTCGAGAGGGTCTGATTACCAAAGATGAGCAATAATATGTTATTAAACATGTTTTGAAAAGAAAAATGAGCGAGGAATGAAAATTTCTCGCTTTTTTTTTTGGCGGTTCCAGATTTTCTTCTTACCTTTGCAGCCGTCTACAAGATGATAGTAATCTATCCGGCAGGGCGACCGTTTCGCCTATGGCTTCTCAGCCGCAGGCTTTTTTTATGCCTAGGAAAATCTTTTTTTCTAACTGGGAAAATAATTTTTCCCAACTGGGAAAATAGATATGCCCGATACATGGCGGCTGCATGAACCGTAAGATTTGATTTGTCCTCTCGGATAAGCCATCATCTTGTAGACAACGGGGAATGCAGCCGCCACCCTTTTCTCACGAAATCAAGTTGGCTGCTAATGTCTACAAGATGATGCAATATGCAAAGTACAATTAATTTGGATGCACCCATGCTGGTGAGACCAGCGGGCATCAGCCTAGAGGAGGGCATGGCAGCCCTCAAGTTAGAAACCAAGCGTCTGCTCCGCACCAAGAGCGAGACCATGAGCTACCTCTGCGAGGAGACCGTGACCTATGGTGAGGTATTGGCCACCATGGTGGGCTTCGTCGCCCTGATGGCATTCGTGGCATTGAGTGGATTCATAGCAGGAGGGGAGGTGATGTGATGAAGATAAAATCATACAGCCGTGCTCACCGCATTCCACGCAAAGAAGTACGTCGCCTGTATTTCTTCGCCTCTGAAGGCAGACGAATCAATGCTGCAAAAACTATATTGGCTTTTCGCAATGGTAATGACAAGATAGTGGCTAAGACCATCATCTATAATGATAAGGAGTGCGATATCGTAAGATGGTTTGACCATCGTTACTACACCATTCCATATCACTCTCAACTTCTTTATGCCAAGCCATACCGCATGACCTTGGCAAAATACAAACAACTTAATGGTAATTTAGCAAAGTAAAGATTATGAAAGAGAATAACAACACTCCAATAGATACCAACCTCCACATGACAGCAGATGTCTGGAATGCGTTGGTAAAAATGATGGATACCAGTCAACTCGAAAACTTCATCGAGAACCTCGACTACATACAAGACCGCCTCGTCTCCGATGAGTTCGTCACCAACTGCGTCGAAGACTTCGGCGGAGCAGACAAGGTGCTACTCTTGCTCAACACATTCAAGCGCATGGGCAACCTCTTCCAAACCATCAACATCGCACTCAAGCAGAGAGGAGGTGTGGCATGAAAGAGCGCAAGCACATCATAGGCTTCGGCACATACCAAGCCCCACCACCTCCACCAGAGCCAGACAAGGAGACTGAGGATAATCTAGTGGAGCAAGCCCTAGATCAATATCTCATCGACTACAAGCCATACGACCCAGACGATGAGGTTGATCCACAAGAGTTCAAGACCTCACGAGAGATACAAGAGGCACTCTCCGATATGGTGACAATCTCTATCTCTACCATCACAAAGTACATGAACTCGCATGGCTATGACATGGTAAATGTCGAGGGCGGCGGTCTCACCTGGCACCTGCAGCGAGATGCCCCCTTCTAAAAAACAAGATTATTTTTTTTCATTTTTAGTAAACAATAAAACGACGGATGGGGCCTTAGGCACATGGCATGGCAGCTCTATCCCCCAGTACCCGGTAGTCGCGAGACTATCGGGTATTTTTATTTTCCTCCTTTCCTTCCTAACTTTGCAGTGTTTTAATGAGACAACAATATGATCACTGCAACAAAACCAACTTCGCCATTGTTCACATCGTCGCTCGATACCTTTACATTTAAGATATCGGGCGACACCGCTACCGTCACCATCAAGTGCAACGGCATGGAGCTGCTCAGCGAGACCTACTACCCAGTCTCTGGCTCCATCACCATCCACGACCTCGGCACACTCATCGCCGATGCCGTGCGACCTACAGTGACAGCCTCCTTCACCATCGACATCACAGAGCACCAGGGCGACACCAACATCGCCACATGGTCTAGCGGTGCCATCGTGGCCTACTACGCCACCGTTGACATCGACATGTCGTGCTCATCATTCATAGACCGATACTTCCTCACCCTCCTCGATGGCACCAAGCTCACTCGACTGGGGCATCGTGAATATCTCCATGCCGCTGGCATCAACAGCTCCACCCCTACCGTGGTGGCACAGTTCTTCAAAGACAACCAGGTCACCACCGTTCAGGTTCCATCCTCAGCCACACCTACCCACACCGCCAACGGCATCACCTCATTCGATGTCTCACCAGACCGATACTGCGATGCATCAGAGGGCGACCTCTTCGCCTACACCGTCACCGTGGGCGACCGCACCCAGCAATATCAGATTGACCACACAGGCTCCATTGCCGACCCAGTGCTCCTCTTCACCAACAGCTTCGGCTGCCAAGAGATTTTCTATTGCCTGGGCAAGAAGAAAATCGCACCGATTTTCGAGCGCAAGAGTGCCGTCATCGGGGGCAAAAAGATAAATTACCAAGTCAAAGAGACACGCACTTTCGAGGGCGACACGGGCATCATCCCACCATCCATGGCACACTTCGCCGAAGACCTGCTGCGCTCCGATGAGGTTTACCTGTTCCGTGACTATGCCCAGGATAAGCAAATCACCCTCACAGACTCCAAGAGCGAGCGCACCAACGAGGCTGACGACCTCGCTGAGTTCACCTTCTCATACCAGTACTCTCAGCGCATCCAGAATGTCGTGTTCAAAAACATCGACACCTCTTCAGGCAAGATCTTCGACCGTTCCTTCGACGATACGTTCAATTAAACTCCTTCAGATATGGCAAACAACACAGACAACAAGACCGCCAAGGCCATCCACATCAACGAGCTGCGCCGTGCCCTCGACATCTCGCGCATCGACCGCACGCCCGTTGACCTAGACTGTTGGAAGGCTGGCGATGGTTCCATCATCCACTATAGGGGCTGGCTCGTCAAGAGTTCCTCATGGCAACAGGGCACCCACAACCTCTACAATCCCGTCAACCACCAGATACGCAAGGTGAGAGACATCTTCATCTTCAGATACAACGATCATCCCATCTATTTATAAAAACTTCTTCAGATATGCAAAATCAAGACAACATAGATATCACATACGCAACCGTAGGCGAGGTGATGCCTTACGAGGCATTCAACCCGACAAACGGCTTCGTTGAGTCATCCTCCATCTTCGATGATGACGAGACCACCCCTGTCCTGCAAGTCAAGGCCAACGATGGCAATACCTACGCCGTCATCCCATTCGGCGCAGACAACCTACTGCCATACGAACTCAGCAAAAAGATAGGCGAGTCTTCCGTCATGGCGCAAAACAAGCTCTTCAATGTGCTCACCTGCTATGGCATGGGACTGCAATACAACGACATCAAGACCAAGCTCCCCACCAAAGACGAAGACATCAACCTCTTCCGCATGCATAACTCCATGCCACGTTTTGCCCTGGAGCAAATCACCGACATGAAGTATTACTTTTTCTGCGTCTCAGCCATCATTCTCAACAAAAAGGGCGATTCCATCGTGGGTGTGCGCCACAAAGAGGCTTGTTACTGCCGATTTACAAAGAGCAAGGATGGTCGCTCCGAATACGTGCTCTATGCCAACTGGCGCAACTCCGTCGCCCCTGCCAACGTCGAGGTGCTGCCGCTGCTCGATGAGCTAGACCCACTGGGCGACCTCCAAGAGCGCATGGGCATGAAGGGGCAAAACGGACAGACCAAGTCACGACAGGGCGATGGCGGTCCTAAGACCAAAGATCGCATCTTTGCCATCGTGACCCGATTCCCGACGGTGGGATGCCAATACTACCCAGTGCCCTACTACAGTGCCATCTTCCGTGACAAGTGGTATGATATTTCCCGACTCATCGCCATTGGCAAGATGGCGAAGCTCAAAAACCATGCTGCCATCCCTTACCTGGTCGAGATACACCGTGACTACTGGACGGGCATCTTCAAAGAGGAGCACATCACAGACCCTGTCAAAAAGAAAGAGCGACAGCTTGCTGAAAAGAAGAAAATCCAATCCTTCATATCGGGCATCGAAAACAGCGGCAAACTCTGGATAGCGGGCTACTACACCACCCCTGACGGCAAAGAGGTTAAAATGGTGCGCATCACACGCATCGACACCTCTAAAGACGGTGGAGACTACTCTGACGACATCGCCGAGAGCAACAACATGCAGTGTTATGCCGACAACATCCACCCTAACCTCGTGGGTGCCACTCCCGGCAAGAGTCAGAGCAACAATTCGGGTTCCGACAAGCGCGAGCTCTTCACGCTGAAGCAGAGCATAGAGAAGGCATTCCACGACCTGATGGAGACGGTTCACTGGGTGATCATCTACTTCAACCACTGGGAGGAGAAGGTTTATCCGGATGTGCCGCTCATCATGCTCACGACCCTTGATGAGAACAAGGATGCCAAGAAAGTGTCTAACAATCCAAATTCCAAGACAGATGATTAATATTACCGCAGAACAGTTTGAGCAGCTCCTTCCATTCGTGGGAGCTGCTTCTGAAGATGTCTTCACGAAGATGCAGCCTGCACTGGAGAACGTATATTTCGACCTGGTGGCTACGGTTATCGGTTCAGACTTCGAAGATGCAGCCTGTATGGAGGACAGTCCGATATTGGGGAATGTGCGTTCCTATGTCATTCTGAAGACCTTTATCCTGCGTCTCCGTTCCAACGACCTCGTAATGACCGACAACGGTTTCGGCGTAGTATCAAACGAAAATATCTCTCCCGCATCACAGGCGAGGGTTGACGCCCTGTTCAGAGAACTGACCTATAAGCAGGACCAGCAGCTGCACGGCATTCTGAACCGCCTGCGCACGGTGGAAGGATGGAGCGAGACTGTTCAGGCAAGCAACAACATCGCCTCCTTCTTCTGGTCGCCTCTGGTATTGAGGGCTTACTCGCCGGTACGCGGTTTCGTAACTTTTGATGACCTGACAGCCCACCGGAGCGAGATAGGTACTGCGGAACTTGCTCTGCGCAGACAATTCTCCGACTCACTCATCGAACAGTTGCTTGAGGAGGAGCGCAAGGCACAATATGAGCCATTTCATCGGCATGCCATCGTAAAAATGTGCCATTTCATCGGCGCTCACATTTCTACCGGCGAAACGCCCGCTGATCCACATTACAAGGATCTCGCCTATACTGCAGTAACCAACTTTATCGAAGAAAACATCGATAAATTCCCAAAATATAAGGATTCATCGGCCTACAAGGCCAATCACATGCAAGCGTATGAAAACAAAGCTGACGACCCGACCTTCTTCTTTGGATGCTAACGGAACGCTGAACCTTCACGTTCCTCATTCCTGGAGTGAATTGACACAGGAACAGTTGCGCTATGCGCTCTTCCTGCTCACCCAGGGGTGGGAAGAGTGGCAGGTAAGAACTTATCTCTTTGCCCGGTTTGCCGGCATAGACGTACTCAACGAGAAGAAAGACGGATGGCTCTGCGAGGTGGAGACGGATAAGGGCAAGAAGACAAGATTCTTTCTTGAGCTGTGGCAGATCCGAAGTTTCTGCGAGGCTTTCGACTATGTTTTCGATGGCAACGGGGCAGACAACAGACTCGAATCCATTGGTCTCTATAAGGCTGCAGATGTAGAGCTCTACGATTATCCGTTCGAGTATTATCTGATAGCCGACAACTATTTCCAGCAGTACATGATGTCGGATAAGTCGAACGAAGAACCTCTCAAGGAACTGGCACGGTATCTCTATCTGGATGGCGAGGGCAAGAGCCCGGACCGCATCGAATGTACGGTACCAGAACTCATGGGCGTGTTTCTCTGGTATGTGCGGATAAAGCATAACTTTTCGGAAAAGTTTCCTCATCTCTTCAAGCCTGCAGCCGAAGGAGGTGAAGACTACGATATGGTAGGAGCGATGAATGCACAGATTCGGGCACTCACGGGAGGCGACATCACCAAGGAAGAGATTATCAGAAAAGCCGATGTGTGGCGGGCACTCACAGAACTGGATGCCAAGGCACGCGAGGCTGAAGAACTGAACAAAAGACTGAAAAAATCATGATTAAGACAGAAATCAATACCCCATCGGTACAGGTAGGCTTCGATGCCTTCTCTTACTTCAGAGATCTGGCAAAGCGCAATAAACTCTGCAGTAATCTCGGTTTCATGCCTACCACCTGCTCCAGTCCGACGGCATTTGAGGGTATGCTGAGCAATATGTCGAAGAGCAGAAATTTCATCGTTATAGATGATACCAACGACGGTAACGTAGCCATCAATGGTGACGGCAGCTTCCGTAAGGTAGTTACCTATACGGTATGGATCCTGATGCGATATAAACTGAACGACATGAACGACCGGCAGGAAAAGCTCAATACCTGCAGAAAGATATTCCGGCAGTTTCTGAGCAGGATCATCATCGATAAGATGAAATGGGAAAACGACTTCACTTATCTGCTGAGCGACCAGGTGGACAATCGGGAGATAGGTGCTTATTTCATTAACGGGCTTACTGGCGTGGAATTCCATATCGACGTTAGCGAGCCGCTAGACCTGGTATACAACAATGAAGAATGGAATGAATAACGTCAAGACTCCCGTCTCTCAGGAAGATATCTATGCTTATGAGCGTGGATGGGCAGAAGAGATGGTGAAAATCTGGAAGGAGAAAATCATGCACTACCGCATCCGCCATACGGGTGCTCTCTTCAACAGCGTGCAGGCTACTTCCTTCGGAGGTTCCAGCCGCACGATTGCCCATAAGTTCCTGCTCTATGGTCTCTACCAAGAGACGGGCACTGGCAATGGCTATTACCATGGCAACCCAGGTGACCTAGAGTTCCTCGACCCAGAATATCGTGCCAAGCACCATCTGGGTGAGCCACGCCAACGCCGCCCATGGTTCAACCGCAAATACTATGCGTCCATCATGAAGCTCAACGATATGGAGGGCTATTTCTATGGCGAGGAGTACAAGGGATTGATGGCTGACCTCTTCAAGCAGATGTTCGGCACACCCTTATAACGTATTTTTAATTTGCACCATTCCTTCGTAACTTTGCGAAAAAATAAACAAATACGATGGCAGATAAAATAAATACAGAGATACTGCAGAGGGCGTTCGAGTCCATCAGAGACGAGCGTGCCAAGGGTGCCAATACAGCGAGGCGCATTGGCGATGCCTTCCTCTCCCTCCTAGCCTATGCCTCACAAGACAATGGTGCATACCTCTCTCGTGAGCATGACGATGCCGCCATGGGACTTATCACCTTCCTAAAGGGGCTTGTCTCCGAGGGGGTGGCTCACCTCAACCAAGGTGCACAGTTTGGTGGTTTTGTCTCTGGCATGGCCACAGGCAAGGGCGCAGCCATCGACGGCGATGGCAATGCTGAGGTCGAGAGCATCAAGGTGCGCTCATACATGCAGGTGCTTGAGCTGATAGTCAACAGACTCTCAGCCTTCGAGGGTGACCAGTTCTTCACCGAGAGCGACACCATCGAGCAGGTCGATGACCTAGGCTCAGGTTGCTACGGTCTCCACCTCCGCTCCAAATACCAGGGCTATTTCACCGCACAGCACGTTAACAACGTCATCAAGGGCGTGGTCAACAACCTAGCCACAGCCACCACCTCGTCCACATCTGCCAGCTATTACACCTCATGGATGCGCATCAACAGCGTCTATGCCGTCCAAAACTACATCGAGGTCACCCTATACCCCGACACCGAGGTGCCAGGCGGACAAAACTTTCCGCCGTGCGAACTCATGAACATCGCCCGATTCGGCAACCAGACAGACGAGACCCTGCAGAGCTGCTTCTATGTCTCCTCCACCGAGGGGCGCATCGTCAAGCTCACAGGTGTCACCAAGCCCATACTGGATGATTACAACTACGGCATGGTCTTCGGCACAGTCCCCGAGTGGGTACAGTCCCTCAACCTTCCACTCGTCAAGGGCAGAGACTACCTATATGCCGCTGGCATCATCACACAAGACATCATACAGATAGACTACCATGGCAAGCCCATCGTCACCTACGTTGACAGAGGCCCATGGAGCGAGACCGCCGACTATTACAGCGCATCCCTCAATGAGGATACCCAAAAATACGAGACCTCCGATGTCTGGTACACCGGCTGCAAGTGGAGATGCCAGAAGACAGGCACACACACCGCCCCACGGTGGAACAACACCGACTGGGCGATGATCGAGGGCAACCCCAACTTCACCATCGACTTCATCGAGGCTGAGACCGTCTATGATTACGACAACTTCCGTGCGCCCCTCACCATCGTGGCATATCTCTACGGTCAAGACATCACCGCCGACATACTCGACAACGATGTCGCCTGGACACGCTACACTGAGAATTCCAGGGGCGAGCAGCGCGTCTCCTCCGACAACATCTGGTCACTCAACCGAGGCGGAGCAGGCAAGGCCATCGTCCTCACCCAAGACGACCTCTCAGTCGACAGCGACGGCATCCCCAAGGTCATCCGCTTCACAGCCACCGTCACCCTGCGTGACGGCATGGGCGATGAGGTGGCTCAAGACGCCGCCTCATTCGAGTACGCCGTCTAAATTCAACACTCAACATTCAACATTCAACACTCATAAATATGAAGACTCGCAGATTAGACTTCAAGTTCACACCGCTCCAACTCAGCGTCTCCATGACGCTAGAGGGCAGCGTGCCCAACGAGCAGACCTATGATGCCGACAGTGGCGAATACGCACCAGACTATTCCCTCACACCTGCCGTCATCAAGCCTACCGTGGGCATCATAGACAGAGACGGCATATTGCAGAGCGGCTGCGTCAACAGCCAGCTCACAGATGTCTCCTGGTGCCGTGTCGTCGATGGTGTCGAGCAGACTACCCTCGTCAACGCCACCAACCAGCAGATCATCACCTTCTCGGGCGATGACACAGGCAAGATCCTCTGGTATCAGAATGCACAGCCACAAAAGCCCATCACCTTGCGCTTCAAGGCCAAGTTCCTCGACATACGCACAGGCGAGGTACGCAATATCACCCAAGACTTCCCGTTCACCTGCCGCAATGCCACCCTATACAAGCCAGTCCTCTTGCTCTCATGCGGTGACCGCTTTTACAACCCCCTGAGAGACGAGAGCCTAGCCACCGTCACAGCCTCCCTCAGGCTGGGCACAGAGGAGTGCGCCAAGGCCAAGCGCAAGTTCGCCTGGCAGATGCTGCGCAACACAGGCTACTACACAGACATCACAGATGACGACCTAGAGGTCAGCGTCTCAGCCGATGGCGACTCCATCACCATAGACCAGTCGCTCATGGGCGAGAGGTGCAGCCTCCGCTGCCGTGCCCGATACAGTGCCACAGGCAACCCATCGGCCGTGGCACTCACCGATGCCAGCCCTACCAAGGTCATCACCTTCGCCCGACGCATACCGTCATTCGACTATGACTACATGGGCGTGACTGACAACCTGCCGCCAGGCACCACCTCCATACAGCCAGAGGCATACATCTACGACAATGCCGGCAAGATACCCGATGCCGAGCGCAATCTCTTGCCACTCTGGTTCATGGGTGCCAACCTCTCCGCCACCAAGATAGACTATCGTCTCAAGGGTCACGGCATGCAGCCCACCATCAAGACCGACCTCGTCGACCCAAGCCGAGGCGCAGTCATGGCGCTCGATGTCAAGATACTAGACCCGCTCGCCCTGGCAGCCGATGCCGACGGCAAGGTCTTCACAGATGCCGACGGCACCCCATTCGTCTGGCACTAAATAATTCAACACTCAACATTCAACATTCAACATTAAAAAGATATGGAAAGATACATCAAAGCCAACCGCCTCGTGGTGGAGCACCTCCACCTACAGGGCGACCGTACAGAGCTTCAGGATGGCAACTTCCTCCTCTGGCTCCAAGACCTCATGGTCTTCGGTCCACTCTTCAACCTGGCAGCCATCTGCTCACAGATCGGAGCCATCGCCCTCACAGGCCAAGAGGCGCGACAGGAGCAGGAGAGCACTTCATGCCAGCAGCTGCCAGTGGCCACAGATCAGAGATTCGTCATCAGTTCAACCAATAAGTCAGAGGAGGGTGAGTCATGAGTGGAGCCAGCAAGAGCGTCAGCATCAAGTTCATCAGCCGTGTCGGCACATACATGGCCATGATACAGTCACCAAGCGGCGACCTATACCAGGAGTATCAGCGCAACGGAGACAAGGTCACCGTCATGCCAGACTTCTCACAGACCAAGCCGCTACTCAACTTCGTCTGCACATCATCCCGAGTGGCTGAGGGGGTCTCCACGCCAGTCAGCATGCGCTACTACTTCAACGGCGTTGAGATCACCTTCGACTCCGCAGGCAAGTCCAGCGGACTCTTCACAGGCCTCTTCGAGAGAGTCGTGCCGTCAGCCTCACAGCTCTATTACGGTCTCCGCATCGTCGGCAACCTCGTCCAAGCCTCTGGCTATGCCCCCATCGTCATCAAGATGGTGGGCAAGATCTCAGCCAAGGCGCAGAGCGCAGAGGTCACAGACGACATCCAGACAGACTACACCATCCCAGTCGGTCCATACACGGGCACGGCATACCGTGTCACCATAGCCGCGGGCGATGCCAAGAGCTTCACCCTCAGCAGCCCAGATGACAGCTGCGTCCTCGTTGCCAAGGCTCTGCAGGGCAATGACGAGATTACCTCCACCCTCTATTACAAGTGGTACAAGGCGGTCAGCTCAGACACAGGCTGGCAGCTCATCAGCGATGCCACCACCGCCAAGCTCACCGTCAAGGCCGCTGATGTCACCTGCACACGTGACTACAAGGGCGAGGTCTACAGCGACAAGTCCAAGGCGGCAGACAAGCTCATCGGCTACGACTTCGTCACCGTCATGGATGCCTCCGACCCATACGACATAGACCCATGTCCGAGTCCACTAGACATCACCATCGAGGAGGACACCAGCGGCAACGGCTCCGTCACATTCACCCCAAAGCTCGTGGTCCGAGGCAAGTCGCAGACCATAGACACCAAGTTCTACTTCACACTCAAGTCGCCGGCAGGCGTGGTGCTCAACACCGATGCCGCACGCAAGCCGACCGTGCAGCTCTCATCCTTCAACGTCACCAGAGACGACTGTCTCCATGGCGGAGGCACAGACATATCATTAACCATAGAGTCAGTCAAGTGATCATGGCAGTCAAGACATTACTCATACATTTCCTCAAGCTCGGTGTTGGCATAGCCAGCACCGAGATGGAGTATGCCGACTCCACCAGCTTCGATACTCCTCCAACAACAGGGTGGCAGACCACTCCACCACAGTGGCAAGATGGTCACTACATCTGGACACGCACACACATCACGTATACCAATGGCAAGGAGACATATACCTCTCCAGTCTGCACGACAGGCAGTCAGGGGCAGCAGGGTGAGCGTGGTGCCGTCCTCCGTGGTCCGCAGCTCTGGTCAGACTGCGGCGTGGGCTATTGCTTCGAGGCTGGAGAGACTGGCAAGGAGTGGAAGGATACCGTCATCTACAACGACAACACCTACTCCTGCGTCAAGAGCCACGTCAAGACAGCCGACAACTACCCCGGCAGCGCAGATGACATCAACAACGGCTACTGGCGAGTCGGCAGCCCCATCGAGCTGATTGTCGCCAACATAATCATGTCACGCTACCAGCTCGTCAAAAACCTCGGGGTCGAGACCATTGAGATGAAGGATGCCGATGGCAACATCGTCTTCCGAGCCAAGGATGGTGAGGTGTTGGCCAACAAGGGCACATTCAACAATATCGTGTGCGACCATGGCGAGTTCACCAATGCAGTTGTCACAGGTGACCTCAACCTGAGCACACTTCGTTATCTAGCCAATCTGGGCGGCTATATGGGCGCAGCCGTCATGGCCAAGGCTTTCAACCTGGGATACGGTCCTTTCATCTTGCCACACCTCAATGACAACGAGTGCATGAGAGTGGTCTTCTATAATCCAGTGATATCAAGAAGTTCACTGCCAGCCAAGGTCTCATGCCAAGGCAGCAATGATGTGTTGAAGCCAGCTTCTAACATATACATCTCAACCTCATATCGTCAGATAGAAGTCTCCGGGTGGTGCGAGATGATCGGCTCAAACTTGACAAGTGGCAAAACCACATGGATATATAACTATATCGTGCAATCTTAAGATTAATTCATTATGATAGAAAAAAAAACTTTCGACAAGGCTCATGACGTTAACACCGTCAACAGCGACCAGTCATTCCTCATGACTGACCAAAAAGGCAACGTCACCAAGATTCCTTTGTCCGCCCTCAAGGCTGACCTCAGCCTGGGCAGCCACACATGGTGCGGCAGAGTGTGGAATACAGCCAACGCCACCCCCAAGGCGGCCATGGTGGTCGGCGACCTCGATGTCCTCCGTGAGCTGCCGCTCACCCTAGGTCTCGGCGCTTACCTCGTCAAGAATGACCACAGCCGCCGCAAGCTCGATGCCACAGACCATTACAAGTATGCCACGGGCGAAGCCGCCAAGCTAGACGGTTCACAGGGCCACTACCAGTGGGGATGGGGCAGAGAGTTCTACTTCGTCACCAAGGATGTCGGTGGCCTCCATTACGAGATGATCGGTCTCAAGCCTATCCCCGGCGAGTACAACTACAAGATCCCTATCGGCTCCATCTCCGCCTCAGGCTTCGCCACCATCGAGCGCAGCACAGGCAGACTCGTCAGCTTCATCAACACAGGCTCTGACTACCGAGGAGGCAACAACGATGCCTCCCTTGACGGCACCAACCGCACCCTCTGCGGCAAGCCGGCAAGCTCGCAGACCACAGAATACTTCCGTGCCGCCGCACGCAAGAATGGCAAGGGGTGGCTCTGCACTACCATGCGACACACCACCATCATCGCCGCACTCATCGGGGTCATCATGGGCACACACTACGACCAAGATGCCGTCAACACCGCCAAAGACTCCAACGGTCTCTACCAGGGCGGTCTCGGTGCAGGCACCTCAAACTTCAACTGGGATACCTGGGGCACTTACAACTCCTACCGCCCATTCCTCCCCATGTCCGCAGGCATCGAGCTGGGCGACAGCGTGGGCGAGACTACCTACGCAGTCAAAAATGACGCTGGCACCACGGTCTACACAGCCAAGGTCTCCAGCTTCTTCGGTCTCAAGCACGCACAGGGCGGCTACCTCTGGCGCATGATGGATGACGAGCAGGTGCGCATCAACTCCGATACCACCGCCACACACCTCGTCGCACCATCCATCTACGGCTCATGGACCATCGGCTCAGCCACGGGCATGAAGGCTTACAGCACATCGCCTGCCACAGGCGATGGCTACATCACCCGACTCTCCATGGAGCATTTGGAGAATTTCGCCACGGCCATTGGTGGCAGCGAGAGCACATACTGGACTAGCTATTTCTGGAATACTTCCAAAGCTACGAGCGGTTTCCGTCTCTGCCTGCGTGGGTGTAACGCTAACAATGGCGGTCAATGCGGT
>ERZ791812.32-NODE-32-length-92359-cov-6.578144_pt1 | contig 92359 bp, 81 predicted proteins | sample MGYA00510303_ERZ791812 | MGnify/ENA primary metagenome ERZ791812 (study PRJEB30046, sample SAMN00791985) | human gut metagenome | study: EMG produced TPA metagenomics assembly of the A metagenome-wide association study of gut microbiota in type 2... | reverse complement strand
CCAACCCGCTGATCCGCTCCACCACGCCGGGTCTGGACGCCGACAAGCACGGCTGCCTGATCACGAACGGTCCCGACGGCCTGACGAGCCGCCCGATGGTTTACGCCGGCGGCGACGCTGTCACCGGTGCTGCTACGGTCATTCTGGCCATGGGTGCCGGTAAAGAGGCTGCCCGCGCGATTGACGCGGCCATCAAGGCGAAGAAACAGTAACAGTAAAAACTTCCCCTGCACTTTCCAACAAGCAGCAGGGGAAGTTTTTTCATGGAGAAAAGAAATGGAACAAAAACATATGTCGGGAAAAGCGGCCCTGAAAATCGTGGTCGGCTCCATTCTGGCGGCCTATGGCCTTACATTGGCGGTATATGCAGGTTTTGGCGGCGCAACGCTGGCTATCTTTTGGCAGGGTGTGGCAAACCTGACAGGGCTTACGATTGGCGGCGCGTCGCTTGCGGTAGCGGTGGTCATGCTCGCGTTTGTGTTCTTCTATGACCGCCGTCAAATCCATATCGGTACAGTGATTTATCAGCTGTTTTACAGTGGCTTTGTAGAAATTTTTAGCCGATTACACGTATACAGCCAGAGCCGAATCCTCAACTTTATCATTATGTGTGCGGGAATTGTTGTGTTTTCATTTGGTACGGGGCTCTATTCGTCTGCAAATCTGGGGCGTGGCTCCTACGAAGCCATGACATTTGCGCTGGCAGAGAAGAACGGCTGGCCGGTGAAATACGTCCGCATGGTGCTGGATGTGCTTATGGTTGTGCTTGGTGTGCTTTGCGGCGGACGTTTTGGTGTGTGTACGATTGCCACAATTATAATAGCAGGGCCTATCATCCAGTGGACGGTGCAAAAGTTTTGAAAGGTAAAATATTTGTGTCATACCCAGTCTCTTTCCCATAAAATGGTGTAGTAATGGTGTAGTACCCGGCACGCTGCAAAACCCAGCCAATAAAATCCCACGCACCCCCATGCACCTTTGTGCAGAATACCCACAGATTCCTTGCAAAGTGAAACAAAATAGTGTATTTCGTTTCAAATAAAAAATGTGGTTGATTTGCTTCGCTATCAAAGATATAATTACGGTAGAATGTGATTTAAAGACAGATATTAAGATTCAATATGATGTTCGCTTTTATGCGATTGTGCCGACAGCAGTGCATGATGCGGCTTCGCAAGATGTGATTCGTCTTATTATCAATGTGGAAGCACAGACTGCGTTCAATCCGGGATATCCGCTGACGAAACGTGCAATCTATTATTGTAGCAGAATGATTTCCGCCCAGCATGGGCCGATATTCAGAAAGTCAGAGTACGGAAAAATCAGAAAAGTGTATTCTATATGGGTATGCACAAAGCCGTCCGATGAATTTCAAAATACGCTCACACGGTATTCGATCCGTCCAGAACAGTTAATTGGAAATGTAACTGAAAAATCAGAAAACTATGATCTAATGAGCGTGGTAACGATTTGTCTGGGAAAACCTGATTCTGAAAACTATACAGGCACTCTAAAATTTTTGGATGTGCTGCTTTCTTCGTCAAGAGCAGCTACAGAGAAAAAGAAAATTCTCGAAGAAGAGTTTGGCGTTACAATGAGCGAAGAATTGGAAGAGGTGCTTATTATGTGCAACCTTAGTCAGGGCGTCAAGGCCGAAGGTAGAGAAGAAGGCAGGATAGAAGGTCGGAAAGAAGGCCGGAAAGAAGGCCGGAGGGAGGGCAGAAAAGAGGGCATCAGTATCGGTGAAATTGGGATGCTTGTTCAACTTGTTCAGGACGGCGATTTGAAACTGGAGCGTGCTGCTGAAAAAGCTAAAATGACAGTTGAAGAGTTTAAGAAAGTAATGGAGAACACTTCAAATCAGGAGATATGAAGCAAACATTATATAGAGCATGATTTCAGCGAAATGAGTATTGACAGCACACGACAAATTTATAGGTATTAAAAAACTATCAGATGGCGACTTAGAAATTTATAGATAGCCGGTTATGACGATTAAGCATATTCAAAACCACTTACTTCTATCACATATCGTACAGTTCTGAAGCACGCTTGTATGGGGTTCAAGAGGCCGTGAGTTCGACTCTCGCCACTCGGACCAAAGATGGCTGTCAAGGTCAGCAGGAGCGTCAAATCCGAAAGGATTTGGCGCTTTTTATTTTTTACGGCTTCAAACGCGGCAGCGCCTGCTCCAAGCCGTTGGCGATGGAGCGCTTGCGGCGTATGTCCAGATGACCGTAGATATTTGCGGTCATCTTGATGTCCGAGTGGCCCAGCCATTCCTGCACGTCCTTCAGGCCGTAGCCCTCCGACAGCAGCATGCTGGCGCAGGTGTGGCGCAGGTCGTGAAACCGGATATGGGGCAGGTCGTACTTCTTCAGCAGCTTGTGGAAGGTGTGACTCACATAGTCGGGGGAGTAGGGGTGCCCGTCCTCCCAGGTGAACACGTAGTCGTTGTCTATGTAGTCCTTGCCGAAGTGGTTGCGGTAGTATTGCTCCTGCTGTAACAGGATCTTGAACAACCGCACCGCATCGTCGGTCAGGGGAAAGCTGCGGAAGCTGGATGCGTTCTTCGTCTTGTTCTTCTCCACGACCTTCGTGACCCGTGCCACGGTGTGCCGTATGGTCAGCGTCTGCATCGCAAAGTTGATGCTGTCCCATTTCAAGCCCAACACCTCGCTGCGGCGCAGGCCGTACAGCGCGGTGACGTAGATGATGGGGTAGAGGCGTTCGTTCTTGACGGCGGTCAGCAGGTCTCGCATCTGTGATTCCGTGTAGAACGTGCCAGTAAATTGCGCCGCGTGCGGCATGACGACCAAATCAGCTGGGTTTGTCTGAATCAGACCGTCCCTCTGCGCCAATTTGAGCGTCTGATTGAGCACGTTCTTGTGCTGACGCAAGCTAACCGCGGATAGGCCGCCGTGGCCGTCAGAGCGCCCGAATTTGGCCTTTACGTTGATGTATGTCTGCAGCGTATCGCCGTCAACATCGCACAGCCGGATTTGCAGGTCATCGAAGTAGGGGAGGATGTGCGCTCGGGCCTGAACCTCGTAGCCTTGGTAGGTGACCTCGTCCACGCGATGCCGGACATCCTCCAGCCAGCGGCGCACGGCGTCACTGAAAAGCATATCGGGCGGGGCAGCCTGCTCAGGCTTTTCGCCGAGCATATCAAGCATGAGCTGCCTGGCTTTTCCCTCGTTTCCCGTTACTGTCAGACCTGTGGAGACCCAGGTCTGATTTTTCTTGCCATCTGTCGTATGTGTGAGCACAACATAGTATTTGTCGTTTTTTACGCGCAAGCTGGCGGTCATGAGAAGGGCCTCCCAAAGCGTTGTGGCATAAGAATGCACCTCCAAGGATTGACTGGCGGGACGGGGCGTTTTCCTCGTCCGCAAAACCAGTATACTACAATCGTTACGATTTCAAAAATGTACGAATGGAACCAATATGGCGGCACAGCAATGCCGTGAAAGCAGGTACTTTCACGGCATAATCTGCTGCTATATTGGTTTTGCGTTTTTCTCCCCCTGCAAATTCCAGACAGGCAACCCTTCCCGGCGCTGTGCCCTGCAAGGCAGCCTTTGGACCGGCCTTGCAGCATGTTGTCACGCTTTCTTGGCACGCTCCCCGGATGCTCCGGATCATGGCGCTGCTTCCCCAAAAGCGGTACGGCAGAGGACGCTATTCAGTTGTCGTGAGAGGAAGCATATCTCCTCTCAATTACAATGGATAGCGTCGGAGTGTGGGAATGGGAAGGACAGAAAATAAAAATTTTACTTTTGAAGTGAGCACGGTGGGTGATGAATTCATTTTTTTTGCGTTAGAGCCTGAAATGTAAAAGAATTTTACAGAATTGTTGGCTTCCTGAAGCCGATAGTATATATATGTGTGAAAGAAAACAAAGGAGTGTGCTATGATGCGCTTTTTGACAAATCATTTTCTGTTACGATTGAAACGTAGGGCAATGTAAGAGATACACTGGCCAGTATAGAAATGTTCACGCCATCGCAGATTCTTTCAATGACAATTTGAAAGTCGCTCTGGGTATCCAGTAATACTCCACAAAATGAAGCAGCGCTCACCGTGAAAGGTGGGCGCTTTTTTCTTTCTTAATCTGTACTTATAAAAGGTATATCACACCAGCAAATCGAACAGCCCGATCATCAAAGGCATCGTCATGATGGAAAGCAGCGTACTCAGAACATACAATGCACTTGAGTGCGCCGCATCACGATTGTAGAGTTGCGCCATTGAGGTGACTGTCGCACAAGACGGCGTAATAGCCGATAGATAGACTGTCATTAAAATTGCTTTACCATCTGCAATCCAGTCAGATGCGTGGAACATGCGAAGTAGCAGCAGAACAATGATAGGAACTACAATCAGACGAAGTGCAACGGGAAGATAGTTGCGCGGTGTACAGAAGACTTTCTTTAACGGCACTTCTGCAATCGCCATACCGGCCAGCAGCATACCCATAGGTCCTATCATAGCACCTACGCTGCTGAGCGTACTCACGATAGGTGTAGGCAACGAGATATGCAGAAGGTACAAGAGCGCACCGGCGACAATCGCAATCAGGTTGACATTGGTCAGAATCTTCTTCCATTCGAGTTTTGCGCCTTCTTGCAGGCAGGCACTTGCGTGCGTCCAGAGAAGAATCAGCTGAACAATGACGAAAGCGCAGGAATACACGACATATTCCTCGCCGAGCAAAGACTGAACCAGGGGGATGACGAGCGCAGCCGCATTGCTGTATATGATGTTGACCTGCTCCACGACATCCAATTTAAGCGGCCTTTTAAAGATAGCATTGAGGACCAGAAACACGACATGCATTCCGACCACTATGCCCATCGAATACAAGAGTCCTGTGCGAATCTGCGGCGTATCATCGATTTGAAATGCGTTGAGAACAACACACGGCATGACCAGATACACGAAAACTACGGACAAAACCTTGCTGTCTGAGGCTTTCAACAGCCCTGCCTTGACGACTACATAGCCCATCAGAAGAACGATAAACAGCTGGGCTATCTGCTGCATGAGCAATACACTGACTTCCATGACAATCCCTTCCTTCGATTCAGAATAGCGTACTCCTTTCTATGAAAAGAGTCAATATGCAACATGACGGAAGTTTTTAGCAAATAGCGAAAATCAACAGTTTGTGGTGAAGGTTGAGAGTTAGCCATATGTACTGGATACTATGCACAGTTACAGGATGTTGCATTTATGCAAACGGTAGAACTTGATAGAGGAGTTGTAAAATCTATAAAAATAAATGTAAACGCGATGTTTTCTTTGATATAATATAGTTAAGAAACTATCCCCTAAAGGGAAGGAGGTCTATTATGAAAAGGAGAGTTAGTACAGCGAAAAGAATCGTTGCTGTAGCTTTAGCTGCTACGGTTGCGGTTTCTTTGACCGGCTGCAAGAAAAGAAAAAACACCAACGATACGACGAGTTCGGATGTGACCACGAGCCAAAGTCAGGCTGCGGTTCCGGAAACACCGGAAGTAACTGCCACACCTGCACCGACGGCTACGCCTGCACCGACCACCACGCCCGCTGAGAACACTGATAAGAAGGACAACACCACCAGCGAGCCGACTAAGACGGAGAAGCCGAGTACCGGCACTTCGACTTCCGGCGGGACTACCAAACCGGCAGCGACAAAAACACCGGCACCTGCTCCGGCAGCTACTCCGGCTCCTACCGTAAAGCCTCAGGTAAAATATACCTTCACGGTTCGCCGTCATGAGGCGACCTGCACCACGCAAGGCTACGATGAGCATATCTGCCATGAGTGGGGCGGCATGAACTACAATGACCGCTTTGTTCCGGCAAAGGGACACAGCTGGGATGGCGGTACAGTCACGAAGGCTGCTACTTATACCGAGACCGGTATCAAGACCTTCAAGTGCAAGGAATGCGATGAGACGCGCACCGAGGAAATCCCGTCTCTTGACAAGACATATCATATTAAGAGCGTTGTTGCTCCGACCTGCACCGCTGAGGGTTATACCATCTATGAGTGCAATGAAGTCCCCGGCCTGACCTACAAGGGCGATTACAAGGCAAAGCTGCCGCACGCCTACGATGCCGGTAAGGTCACAAAGCCTGCTACCATCTACGAGAAGGGTACGAAGACCTTTACCTGCACCTCCTGCGGTGCTACTTACACGGAAGATATCCCGATGGTCGAAAAGACTTGGCATAAGGGCAATACGGTAGCGCCTACCTGCACAGAAAAGGGCTATACCATCTACATCTGCGACCAGGATTCCGCTCTGACCGAAAAACGCGATTATACGAATGCACTGGGCCATGCTTGGGACGCTGGTACAGTCACAACGGCAGCGACCTGCACGAACGCTGGTGTTAAGACCTATACCTGCACCCGTAATGGCTGCTCCGAGACAAAGACCGAGGAGATTGCCGCGCTGGGTCATAAGTGGGATGACGGCACTGTCACTAAGGCCGCTACCTGTGAGGCTCCCGGTGTAAAGACCTTCAAGTGCCAGAATACCGGCTGTACAGAGACTAAGACCGAAGAAATCGCGGCTCTGGGGCACAAGTGGGATGATGGCACTGTCACCAAGGCTCCTACCTGCACTGAGGACGGCGTCAAGACTTTCACCTGCCTGAACGATGCAACCCATACCTATACGGAAGTTGTTCCTGCGACGGGACACGCTTGGGACGATGGTGTTGTTACCAAGGAAGCAACTTACGAAGAAGATGGCGAGCGCACCTACACCTGCCAGAATGACAAGACCCATGTGCATAAAGAAGTAATTCCTGCTTTGGGCTATACCTTCACGGATACTGTGGTCGCTCCTACCTGCACAGAGGACGGTTACACGCTGCATACCTGCAATGAGAATCCCTCAAAGACCTATCAGGATACGCCTGTCCCTGCACTGGGCCATCAGTATAAGGAAGTCACTACTCCCGCTACCTGTGGCACTCCTGGCAGCGTAGACAATGTCTGTGAGCGCTGCAACGATAAGCAGCATGTGAGTGACCTTCCTGCCACCGGCAAGCATCAGTGGAATGAAGGCGTTGTAACGAAGGAGCCGACCGCTACTGAGAGCGGCATCAAGACCTTCACCTGCAAGGTATGCCAAGCAACAAAGACCGAAGACATCCCCAAGGTGCATACCCACGATTACACGCGCCTTGGCGAAATCATCGAGGGACCTTATTGCGAGACTGAAGGCAAGCGTTGGATGTACTGCAGCTACGAGGGGTGCAACGAAAGAGTGTTGATGCCTGTGCCCGCTATCGGTTACCATGATTGGGACACCGAGCACACCGAATGCCTGAAAAAGGCTACCTGCACCGAGAAGGGCACCATGCTGATGCACTGCAAGCGCGATGCTTCCCATACCATGACCTACGACTACGGCGGTACAGGTCACATCTGGGATGAGGGCGTCATCACTACTCCGCCTACTTATGAAGAGTACGGTGAAAAGACTCTGCATTGCATGAACTGTGATGCGACCAAGACCGAAAAGGTCCTGCCCACAAAGTACACCTTCACCGTTACCGTTGTTCCGCCGACTTGCACCGAGGACGGCTACACGATGCACAAGTGCAATCAGGATGACAGCTTCTCTTACAAGGACAACATTGTACACTCCACCGGTCACCATGCCGCTAAGCGTGTCATAGAGCCTACCTGCAAGGAAGAGGGTCGCACCGAAATCTACTGCACCGTCTGCGGTGATGTGAGCAGCACTTTCGATTTCACGCCCAAAAAAGACCACACTTGGGATAACGGTGTCGTAACTACTCAGCCTACGGCTGAAAAAGAAGGCGTCAAGACCTATACCTGCACAGTTTGCAATGAAACAAAGACTGAGACCATCCCACGTCTGAACGGCAGCGGCAAGTAAGCTGTGAGTCTTTCAAATCAGTTTACGGTGTATCCTATTTGTACGCCGTCGAGATAGCTATCAGGAATTGCTGAATAAGGTGTTAAAATAAAGGGGTGAACGATGCCCGTCTGGGCAAGTGCCAAAAATTTTTGGCAAATTCTGTGCAACCTGCAGAAGCCAATTGACACTATTCCCAAAGATCCAAATCCGTTGCGATCTTCTGCGAAGCATCTGCTACACAAACGGCTGCATCTGTTTCGTTCAAAAGCAGGTCAATATCGACCAGCTTGATAAAATAACTTTGCATGGTCGCTATATCACCGAATATCTTCATTTCAGCCATCTCGGCAGCCTCTTTGTATTTTCCCTGCCTCAACAAAACATTGATTTTCAGCCTCTGCTTATCAACTACTCTTTTGTCAGGAAGTAGTTCAATCAGCTCCTGTGCCTTTTCCATTTTTCCACAAGCAAGATACTTGTTTACCAAAATACTGATTGCAGCTTCTCGTATTTCTTCATCTCGGCTGTTGGCAGCTTGTTCGTACCAGTTCAATAACTGACTTTCGTATTTTTCTCGATTTTCAGATGACAATTGTGAGATTTGAAGGCTTCCTTCCAAAAGTAAGGCCAAGGAATATCGTAGTAGATCACAATTCGGGTACTCTTGCAGTTTTGTGGTTGCAGCAGAAAAACCAGCCTGGAAACCTTTGGCCTGCACCACTTCTCCAATTTGATTACAAAACCGTCCGACTTCTTCTTTAGATAAACTTTCAGGGAAGGTAAACAGAGTATTCATGTCAATTTTCAGCAATCTGGCAAGTGGGGCTAAAAATGTGATATACGGGTAAGTTGAACCGCTTTCCCACTTATTTACTGCCGGAGTAGAAACCCCAAGGTAATTTGCAACCTGCTCTTGCGTTAAACCGACTTTTTTCCGATGTTCTCGGATTTGCTCATTCAGTTTCATTGGCTTGTCCTCCTTGATGTACTTAATTATACAGTATCGTGATGCTACATAACAATTGAGCTGTAATTTAATTAAACAGCACACAATTTAACCTACGATTAAATTATAGAAAACCATTACATTGAGATAACATAGTCTCAAAACATAATTAGCTAACCTCACAAGGTCTAAGAATCCGCTCAAACATGAAATTAAACAGTCATGATCATGAAATATACAATCGTTCAAATACTAATGCCTGAAATATAAAATTACATTAGGTGATATTATGAAGTTTGAACGAGATGAACGGCGCTTTGATTTTCACGATATACTTTTCCAGTTCGGCGCTGTTGATGATCACCTTGTCAACCTCCTTTTTCTGTTCACTCAAAATGCCGTCGATCACATCGCCGTTCAACTTGCCCTCCTTATCCAGCTCCCGCATCTTCTGGGCTTGGGAAAGGGACGGAGAGGACGCCTGCCCCTCAATGGCAACGGCAATATACTTCTGGTGCTTGGGGCGGATGAAAGAAATCTCTACGGCGGGGGTAAAGGAAAGTTGCTTCTCGTCCACCATCTTTTGCAGATCAGGGACAAGCTCGGTCAGGCGGATATACCGCTGCACCTGTTTGTAGTTCATGCCGTTGCGCTCCCCGACGATCTGCGTGGAGCGTTTTCCTGCGTCCCGATTATCCTCGCCGGGGCGGGCTCCTTGGTGCTTAATGGCCTCCACCTGCTGTTTCAGCGCAGCGGCCTTTTCCGTGGGCAAAATTCTCTCCCGGTGTCGCAGGTTATCGTCCGTCATGGCGAGGATGGCCTCGTCATCGGTCATGTTGCGGCGATACAGGGCATATTGGCAAACCCGGCCAATTCGCTGGCCCGCTGGCGGCGGTGTCCGGCGATGATCTCATATCCGCCGCCCTCACGGGGCCGCACCAGCGCAGGCTGATTGACACCAGCAGCCTTGACCGACTCCACCAGTCCCTGCATTTCCGCATCATCCCGGACGCCAAAAGGATGATTTTTGAACGGGTGCAGCTCGGTAAGATTGAGATACACAATCTCCTCTTTCACGCCACGGGCAGCGTCCCGAGGGGCGGGCGGCTGCTCTGTTGCAGTCGGGGCCTCTGCTTTGACGGGAGCACCTTTCCCGACAGGCGATTTGCTTTGGGACATTTTGTCCCGAGGTTGCGGCTTGGACTTGTCGGGGGCCGCCTTATCAGCCTTGGTGGGCGACCCCTGCGGGGCTTGGCCGCATCCTTTGCTTTGTCCGCCTGCTTGTCCTTATCCTGGGCCACAGCCTTTTCCGGGGCTTGCCCTTCGTCGCCCCATCCCGGGCAGCGGTAAAATCCACCACTTTCCCAGCGGGGGTGGGCTCTCCCATGCCGGGAATCGTGGTCTGCTTCTCGTCCTTACCCGGCTGCGGCGCACCCTTTACCTCGGGGGCCTCCGTCTTGGCTGGGGCGGACTGATCCTGCACCGGGGGAGCAGCTTTGGCAGGCTCCACCTTTCCCGGCTCGGGGGATTGTCTACCTTCCCGGCGTCGGGAATACTCTTTTTATCGTCAGCCACCTAAAAACCTCCTTCGTTGTAAAATAGAAAAAGCCAGCCCGATGGCTGGCCTGTGGGGGAGCACCCCTCCTTTCTTGTTGAGATATATGAAAACGCCGCCCGTAGTCTCTTTAGAGCGGCACTTGCTGAACCTTACACACAAAAGTGCCGTTTACTTTCAGCGTTTTAGATGATATAATCAATTATATTATTGGAAGTATTATGAATTTGATTCAATAAGTACTGGTATTGAAAGGTGATAAGACCATGAGGATTTTTATTTCTCATAGCAGCAAAGACAAGACTCGTTATTGTAACGAGGTAGTTAAGAAACTTATTGAGAAGTTAGGCAAAGACTCAATTGTATACGACGCACTTACATTTGAAGCTGGAGAAAAATCGATTGATGAAATTAATCGGACGCTTGCTTTTACAGATTTATATGTTATTCTCCTGTCTCAAACTGCAGTCGAAAGCGATTGGGTAAAATATGAACTGAGCAAGGCGCAAAAAAAGCTGACAGACCGGGCTTTGGATAGAGTATATCCATTAATTATTGATCCAACATTAAAGCATTCTGATGAAAGAATCCCTGCATGGCTAAAAGATTATAATTTGAAATATATTGCTAGGCCGGCAAAAGCAGCGAAACTGATCATTGAACGGGCAAAAGATGTAAAATGGTCACGCCATCCCAGTTTTGAATACAGGCATTCGCTTTTCGTGGGGAGAAATGATTTAGTTAATGATTTCGAAATGCGGATTGATGATTTTGATAAGCCTCCAATTAACACGCTTATTGTTAGTGGCCTTCCTAATATCGGTCGAAAAAGTCTAGCACGCCATTGTTTAATTAAAGGCACCATCATACCCCGATATTATGAGTTTTCACAAATATCTTTAAGCTATCAAGAAAGCATTGAAGATTTCATAGTCAAAATCCATGATCTTGGATTTACAGCAGGAATTGAATTACCTAAAATTGCCACTAAAACCATGGAAGAAAAAATCGACTGTGCGGTCAGCTTATCAAAAGATCTAGCTGCACTTTCAGAGATTGTGCTTATAAAAGATGATGGATGTCTTGTAGATTATAGAGGGAATATTTCTGAGTGGTTTAAGTCAATTATTACTTCCACAGATTTGCAGGAACAGATGCTTTTTGTAATCATTACAAAGTATAAGATAAATTTTGAATCTGTGAGGAATATTTGTTCTGCATTCTTTCTAAACGTTCCAGAACTAAATCTACTAGAAAGAAAAGGACTACTTCGCCGTCTTGCTCAAATGAAACAATTGGAGCTTAGCCGAGATAATTTGGACGCCGTTAGCCAACACCTCACAGGCTATCCTGCACAGGTACATTATGCAGTAGATTTGATAAAGAGGCACGGCTTTCCATATTTACAGAGAAATTATAAGCTTCTATCAGATTTCAGCGAGCAAGAGGTATCTTCATTATTAGCGAAGTATCACGATACACCCGCTGTATTTGAAATATTAGCACTAGTAAGTAAATATGACGCAATCAGTATTATGATGCTCTACGAAATTCTAAGTGTGACGCCCGGGTATTCCGAAATATATGAGAATCTATTCCAGGAATCTTTCTTTGAACTCGAGGGTGTAAACGGAGAATATATTAGATTGAATGAAGTGGTTCGCAATTATATTGCACGTTCTGGAGCAAAAGTACTACCAGATCATCGGCGGAAAGCACAACAGCTATTTGAGGAAATGTTCGCTAAAGATGAAAGTCCCTGGTACAATGCTAATGACTTTCTGTTAGCAATTCGTGAAAATATAAAGCAAGGGAAAAGAATTGATGTGGACTATATGATCCCATCAGTTTACTTGAAAAGCATGTCAGATTTGTATGCTGATATGCGGTATGAAGATGTCGTTAAATTGGCACGACGGGCTCTAGAACACACTAACAATACTGATGATAAAATCATATACGAAACCCGCTATTTGCTATGCTCTGCATTAGCTAAACTGAAAAATAGTGATTGCTTAACAGAGGTGCAAGCTCTCGATTACGATGACAAAACATTCTTACAGGCATTTTATTATCGGCAAATTGGAAAAACGAATCGCGCCTTAGATCGATTGAACGAGTTGCTTAGTAAAAGGCCTGAAATGTCAAAGGCCAAAAGAGAAAAAGTTCTTGTCTTAAAAAATCTTCAGCAGTTTGAAGAAGCAACGGGATTAGCTAGAGAAAATTACTATTTATATTCCGATAACCCATACCATATTCAAGCATACTTTGACTGTTTAATAAATACCTACTATAAAAAACCGGAAAATGAACTTCTATATGAGTTGCTGGTCAAGTTAGGTAAAATACAAAGCGAGAAGGCCCAAAGTATGTATGGTCGGTGTGAGGCACTTTATTTTGCTTATGTAGAGCAAGATTATGATGCTGCTTTATCACAGGTTAATCAGACAGCATTGGATTTCCCACGGGATAAGAAGTATGCACTTGTTGTAAAATTCGATATTGCACAGCTTTTTAATAAAATTGATACTATGGAAGAAACAATTCAAGAGTTAGAAGCAGAGGGATCAAACAATAATACAGTTGTTATATCTCGAAGCAAATTGCTTGCTGCACAAAATCGAGTAGACGAGGCTGTCGAATATTTTTCAAAAAATATTTCCTTCTTTACTGAGGAATCTAAACAGGCGTTTTGCGAAAGACTTATGGCCCGCCATATTTAAGTCACATAATTCCGAATACAGCCTTGAAAAAGTACGCCACTCACAATAAATTTGAGCGGTACTTTTTCATTTAATTAGAATGAAATCCTTGCTTGCTGCTTGTAAACCATTGATATTACTGGATTTCCACAGGTCCTTTAATGACACTCCGACCAAAGATGGCTGTCAAGTTCAGCAGGAGCGTCAAATCCGAAAGGATTTGGCGCTTTTTTGTTTTTTACGGCTTCAATCGCGGCAGCGCCTGTTCCAACCCATTGGCAATGGAACGCTTGCGCCGTATGTCCAGATGGCCGTAGATGTTCGCGGTCATCTTGATGTCCGAGTGTCCCAGCCACTCCTGCATGTCCTTCAGGCCGTATCCCTCCGACAGCAGCATGCTGGCGCAGGTGTGGCGCAGGTCGTACTTCTTCAGCAGCTTGTGGAAGGTGTGGCTCACATAGTCGGTGGAGTAGGGATGCCCGTCCTCCCAGGTGAACACATAGTCGTTGTATATGTAATCCTTGCCGAAGTGGTTGCGGTAGTATTGCTCCTGCTGTAACAGAATCTTGAACAGTCGCACCGCATCGTCTGTCAGGGGAAAGCTGCGGAAGCTGGATGCGTTCTTGGTTTTGTTCTTCTCCACGACCTTTGTGACCCGCGCGACGGTGTGCCGTATGGTCAGCGTTTGCATCGCAAAGTTGATGCTGTCCCATTTCAGACCAAGCACCTCGCTGCGGCGCAGGCCGTACAGCGCGGTGACATAGATGATAGGGTAGAGGCGTTCGTTCTTAACAGCGGTCAGCAGATCCCGCATCTGTGATTCCGTGTAGAACGTGCCGGTAAACTGTGCTGCGTGGGGCATGACGACCAGATCGGCGGGATTTGTCTGGATCAGACCGTCCCTCTGCGCCAATTTGAGCGTCTGATTGAGCACGTTCTTGTGCTGACGCAAGCTAACCGCGGATAGGGCGCCGTGCCCGTCTGAGCGCCCGAATTTAGCCTTTACGTTGATGTACGTCTGCAGCGTCTCGCTGTCAACATCGCATAGTCGGATTTGCAGGTCATCGAAGTAGGGAAGGATGTGTGCCCGGGCCTGTACCTCGTATCCTTGGTATGTGACCTCGTCCACGCGATGTCGGACGTCCTCCAGCCAGCGACGCACAGCGTCACTGAAAAGCATATCAGGAGGAACTTCCTGTTCAGGCTTTTCGCCGAGCATATCAAGCATGAGCTGCCTGGCTTTGCCCTCGTTCCCTGTTACTGTCAGACCTGTGGAAACCCAGGTCTGATTTTTTTTGCCATCTGTCGTATGCGTGAGCACAACATAGTATTTGTCGTTTTTTACGCGCAAGCTGGCTGTCATGAGAAGGGCCTCCCAAAGCGTTGTGGCATAAGACTGCACCTCCAAGGATTGACTGGCGGGACGGGGCGTTTTCCTCGTCCGCAAAACCAGTATACTATGACGATAGATTTTTTAGAATAGCTTGTCGCTACCATGAATCGCACGATTTGGCACAATAAATCTTTAGAGTATGCCCTGCTTGTGATGGGTTACAAGATGGAGCACTGCTTTCTCCGCAATAATCTCGTTTGAAAACAACGGCTAAAAAAAGCACAAATAAAAGAAATCTTTTTACTTGTCAATCTGCTGTAAATTATCGACTGAATTTGTGCAAAGCTAACAAAGTGAAAAAGAGAGCCGTTCTTGTCTTGACACTCCACAAGGAATATGGTATTGTAATCATGCACAGAATAAGTCGCTATTCAAGTGACTGATTTGTTTGTGCCTTACAAAAAAGAAAAATGTACGTGAGCAGCGTCGTTGGATTGTTACCGTTTGGCGGGCTAGACCAACTCTGCATAGCACAAGCCGAAAGCGTGTTTCAGCCTTCGGTATGTTTGCTGTGTCAAGGGTGGTCTTTTTTTATTGCCTTTTTCAACCCCAAGGAGGAGAAACAATGCAATATACCGTCAAAAAGCCAATCAACAACAATATTTTGCGCGTGGTTGATTCCACGGGCTGTGAGTTGATCGTCACCGGGCGTGGTCTGGGCTTTGGTGTTAAGCCGGGCTATAAAATCGAGGCTGAAACCGTGGAGTGCAGCTACCGCATGACCAGCCCTGCCGTGCAGCAAAAGTTGGTGGAACTTCTGGAACGGATTCCGTATGAGCATCTGCTGCTCACCGATGAGCTGGTAGAAACCATCCGGCAGCGGCTGAAATACCCACTGAACGAAAGCCTGCTCATCACGCTGGCCGACCACATCAGCTTTGCCATTCAGCGCAGCGAACAGGGAATTCGCTTTTCTAACCCGCTGATGACTTCCATTCGGGAATTCTACCCGGAAGAGTATCACCTTGGCATGGAGTGCCTTGCCACCATCCGCCAGCGTTTCCATGCAGACCTTTCGGACGACGAGGGCGGCTTCATTGCGCTGCACATCGTCAACGCAGAGCTCAACACCACCATGAGCGTGGTGAACGATGTCACCCGCTTTGTGGATGGCTGCGTGCAGGTAGTAGAATGCTTTTACAACTTCCATTTTGACCGGGATACACTGGATTTCAGCCGCTTTACAGTGCATTTGCGATTTTTTGCACAGCGCGTATTTCAAGGAAAACAGGAGCAGGAAAACGATACCCATGACGAAGTGTTCCGCGCTCTGATCGCCCGCAATTGCAGTGAACACTACAAATGCGCCTGCTGCATTGCGGAGTATGTGCGCAATACCTGGCACAAGGAGCTTTCGGACGAGGAACTGGTGTTCCTTACTATCCATCTGAAACGGATTTGGATGGGGAAATAAGCTTTTTGTTTCACCTTTGATTCTCCACAGGTCTTTCCTGTGTAGATATATGCTGGATACGAACTTAGGAAAAGGAGAACTGAAGATGAAAGACAAGATCTTTGGCGTACTGCAACGCGTGGGACGCAGCTTTATGCTACCCATTGCACTGCTGCCTGTGGCGGGCCTGCTGCTGGGCATCGGCAGCTCGTTCACCAACGAAACGATGCTGGCGGCTTATGGCCTGAACAGCGTCATCCATCCGGGCACCCTCATTTATACCATTCTGGACGTGATGAGCCAGACCGGCAATGCGGTGTTCAACAATCTGGCGCTGCTGTTTGCCATGGGTGTAGCCATCGGCATGGCTCGCAAAGAAAAAGAGGTCGCGGCACTGTCCGGTGCAGTGGCCTATATCATTATGAATACAGCCATTCAGGCCATGATCAATGCGGCGGGCGGCGTAGAAGCTATGCCTGCCAACTCCACCACCACCATGCTGGGCATCACAACGCTGCAAATGGGTGTGTTCGGCGGCATCGTGGTCGGTCTGGGCGTGGCTGCGCTGCATAACAAATTCTATAAGATCGAGCTGCCGCAAGTGTTGGCCTTCTTTGGCGGCACACGCTTCGTGCCCATCGTCAGTTCTATTGTGTATCTGGTGGTCGGCATTGCCATGTTCTATATCTGGCCGGTGGTGCAGAACGGTATTGCCGCGCTGGGGGCACTGGTGCTGGCTTCCGGCTATGCAGGTACCTTTATTTACGGTCTGCTGGAGCGTGCACTGATTCCCTTTGGACTGCATCATGTGTTCTATATGCCGTTCTGGCAGACCGCTGTGGGTGGCACCGCCATCATCGACGGCGTGACCGTGACCGGCGCACAGAACATCTTCTTTGCCGAGCTGGCTTCCAAGTCCACCACGGTGTTCTCGGTCAGCGCTACCCGTTTCATGGCCGGTAAGTTCCCCTTTATGATGTTCGGTCTGCCCGGCGCGGCGCTGGCGATGTACCAGTGCGCCAAGCCGGAAAAGAAAAAGGTTGCAGGCGGCCTGCTGCTGTCTGCCGCCTTGACGGCTTTCCTCACCGGCATCACCGAGCCGCTGGAATTTACCTTTATCTTTGTGGCACTACCCATGTACGCGGTGCACTGCGTACTGGCCGGTCTGTCCTTCATGCTGATGCACATCCTGAATGTGAGCGTGGGTATGACCTTCTCCGGCGGTCTCATCGACCTAGTGCTGTTCGGTGTGATGCAGGGCAACGCCAAGACTCACTGGGTGTGGGTGGTCGTGGTCGGTGCGGTATACTTTGTGCTGTACTACATCATTTTCCGCTTTATGATTTCCAAGTTTGACTACAAGACCCCGGGCCGCGATGATGCCGAGGAAGTCAAGCTGTACACCCGTGCGGACGTGAACGCCCGCAATGCTGCTTCCGGCAGTGTGCCGGCCGGGAATGACCCGGTCAGTGCAATGATCGTGGAAGGTCTGGGAGGTGCCGCTAATCTGGCCGATGTGGATTGCTGCGCAACCCGTCTGCGCTGCACGGTCAATGATGCGACATTGGTCAAACAGGATGTGCTCAAAGCCTCCGGTGCCTCCGGCGTGATCTGCAAGGGCAACGGCGTACAGGTGGTGTACGGTCCCAAGGTGGCCGTCATCAAAGCAAAGCTGGAAGATTATCTGGAAAGTGCACCCAAAAACCCGGTTGTCGCTCCCTCGCCGGCAACCGCACCCGCAGCAAAGGATACCGTGCTGTCTGCCTGCCTGAACGGTACGGTAGTGCCGCTGGCCGATGTGAAGGATGAAGCCTTTGCCAGCGGTGTACTGGGGGATGGCATTGCCATTGAGCCCTCCGACGGTGAACTGGTGGCACCTGCTGACGGTGAGATTTCCTCCACCTTTGAGACCCATCATGCCGTGGGCATGACCACGGCTGACGGTGCCGAACTGCTGATGCACATCGGCATCGATACGGTCAAGCTGGGCGGCAAGCACTTTACCTACCTCGTCAACGAGGGCGACAAGGTGAAGAAAGGCCAGCCGTTGATCCGCTTTGAGTTGGAAGCCATTAAGGCCGAAGGCTATCCCGTGACCACGCCGGTCATTGTCTGCAATACCGATGACTATGCCGCTGTCGAGGCTAAAGCCAGTGGCACCGTAAAGCAGGGTGATGCGTTGCTGGAACTGAAGCACTAAGCGTTTATCCCAAACTGTAAGGTGAGGTTGTTGTAAAGGAATAGAGGCTGTTGCACAAGGAGAAAATCCAAGTGCAGCAGCCCCTTCTTCATTATAAATATATCGTATAATTTTGTGTTCCGTGGAAGATTCTGTAAATTTCCACGGTATTTCTTGGTTCATCAATTTTGAAGAGAGCCACATATCTTCCAATCAAGAACTTCCTGTATTCTCTCTGCCGAAGCACCTCGTCGCGGGAGTACCCATAAATTGTAGGAGTCTCTTCCAAACGAAGCAGCACTTCACCAAAATCTTTTACAAACGAACGAATTGCCTGCTGAGAGTCGAACTGTCTCTCAAAATATCGCAAGATTTCTTGGTAATCATCCTCAGCTGCCGGCAGCAAAACGACATTATAACGCATACTTCTTGCTCGTTTCTTTCAGAATATCAGCAAGAGGTCGCCCCATTCCAGCTTCGTGCTGTGCTTCAGCCGTTGCCAGCTTTGCGTATACCTCGTTCATGATTTGTTGGTGCTCATAGGCTTCCATGCTCATGATAACCATATCGCCATAACCGTTTTTGGTTACAAAGATAGGTTCTGCTGTTTCATGACAGCGTTGGGAAATTGCGTTGGTATTCTTTAAATCACGAATCGGAATAATTTCAGGCATAGTCTCAGCTCCTTTCGTGGCTCTATTATACCACAAAAAAGCCGCGCCTGCAACTCACAATCCCATAATTTCCTTGACGATGCGGTCACAGCCCTTGATGGCTCCCACCAGCACCAACAGGTTGAACGCCAGTTGCTCTGCTTGCTTTTCAGAATGCTGCTAATATTGCGAATAGAAGAACCTATTATGCGCTTACAAAAGCACGAACTTCTTGTACCGAAAGAGGCATGAAGTGTTCGTGCTTTTCTTCGTTTTTGCAAGAGCTATCCAGCATGTTCTGTTCGGCTTTCCCATTGTGGCTTGTTCACATTATCCATCAAGTATAATTGATTGCGTCGATAAAATGAGTGCGGGAATAAAAGCTTGAAATAAATACTGGAATATAATTCTATTGGAATTTCAACAAAGTTCGACAGAAAAAGAGTGAGAACACGTTGAAAGGGTTTGTTTGAAGATTGTATTATAACTAATACGGACAAATGTAGTATGATACGAATCATTCAACTGGATGCGGATAGTAAATTAAATACAGTCAGTATGATGGCCACCTAAGAAGTCTTTTTTGGCTTCTCTGGTGGCCTTCTTTAATAAACCACATGTGGGAATTGTGAAACTTATATTTATGATTCCCAAATCACCTAAGCGACGCAATCCATTGTAACTGAGGGGATAGGTGATTTTGTGGTGAAACTGCTTAGTTGCGCTCGGAGCAGGGGACCTCCTAGATGTGATTTGACCGAAACAATTCAAATCGCAATAGGAGGTCAAAATGACTGAATTAGAAATGTATGAACTTTGGCGCACACTTCGTTTATGGGCCAATTATAATCAGCTTAACCAGACGATAGAAAAGAACTGGCTTAGTAATTCGTTCAACAGCCATATCCTTGATTTGTTAGACAAAGAGGAAATCAAATACAGGTCGGAGAAACGTCTCCTTGGATATAGGAACAAGGGGAAAAGGCGACTTGCTGGTAATGCAAATTAGCCGATTGTTATCAATATTGATGATGTAGCTGATGTCATTGATGTTCGTGCGGAAGATGAATTCGCTCGAGTAGAGCTTCTGGTATCATTGAAGCAGGAATTGGAAAGGCGCTCACCCAGAGAGCTAATGATTATTCGTACTTATTTGGATTATCCTATAGAGGTTGTGGCGAGGAAGCTTAAGGTTAGACCCAACACGATTTCTAAGGCACGAAGAAAAATTGCAAGAGAATTGAGAAAGAAGCTGGTATGAGATGAAAAGGGAAGAACTGTGGACCCCATCTGCAAGGCGGTTTGAATGCCTGCTCAAGGCTGCGCAGAATGGCGACTATAACGCATACATGAGTTTGATGGCGAGGTTTTTTAAGGTAATGGATGACAAGGCAAGGAATAACTACTTGCGCGATTACGAGATGTTTACGGCACTGGTTGAACGGGTCTCAGAAGGAATCTTTGGTTTCAGTTCCGAAGATGCGTATCAGCGTGAATTGAACAAGGAAAAACACCCGCCAAAGAAGCGGAAGAAGTTCGGACGCAGGTGATGATCTGAGCGTTAGTAGTTAATATTGATTCAAATAAAAACAGATTGCTGCAAGCGTAGCAATCTGTTTTTATTTGAATCAGTTGCGTTTTAAGGAAAATTTAAATCATGTATCAATTGACTGTTACATATAACAATCTATCAAATTTTAGCCTCATTCACCTTATGAACAAGGGTGTGTTTGTAAAATGTGCTGAATTTGTGTACTTGTATAATTAAAGTGAATCCGATTTGTTGATAAATGTCGAATTGTGTGCTATTATATCAATACATATATTGGCAAAATATTGCGTTGGTAGACTGCTGAATTGTGCTAAGGATTTTCCATGAGTAATTTGTGGGAATGACTTTTGCTGCTCAAAACTGCTTTCCCTGATTTCAATTGCAGTATGGAAAATAATATGTGTGCAAAGAAGAACGAGGAGTAAGAACATGACAAGGTTTAGGCATGACTTGATTTTGCGGATGATAAAGCTGTTAGATGCTGTACTTGTGACAATACCATTTGCAATGTGCTGGTATCTATACTATGCTAAGCGCGTTGCATCGCCGTACTATGCAAAGGGCGATTACCTGGTCGTGGCATTGTTCTTTGTGCTGTTCATCATCTTTGGACGCGTTTATGACGCCTTTCTGATGTCGATGCAGCGTATCTCCGAAATTATCTACGAGCAATTTTTGGCGGCTGCGGTCAGCGACTTTATCATGTACATTGTGATTTGGCTACTGTCCAAGCACCTGCCTAACATTCTTCCTGGCGTGGCAGCTCTTGTGGGGCAGGTTATTATGGCCTCAATTTGGGCTTATAACGCTCACCACGCCTACTTTAAAACCTTCCCGCCGCAGGCCACAGCTGTTATTTATGATACCAGACGCGGTATGGAGCAGCTGATTGGTAAGTACGGTCTTGATGCCAAGTACAAAGTGGTCTCCACAGCTACGGCGGGGGAGTGCATCGACAATCTTTCCATGCTGGACGGCATCAACACAGTGTTTTTGAGCGGCATCCACAGCCATGATCGGAATATTATTCTGAAATACTGTGTAGAAAATAACATTACCGTATTTGTTGTCCCGCGCATCGGTGACACCATCATGTCCGGTGCACATCACATGCACATGTTCCACCTGCCGATGCTTCGTGTTGGCCGGTATAATCCTCAGCCGGAGTATCTGCTTGTAAAACGACTGCTGGATATTGTCATTTCTGCTATTGCGCTTGTGATTTTGAGTCCGATTTTCCTTGTAACGGCTATTGCCATCAAAGCAACGGATCACGGCCCAGTCTTTTACAAGCAAATTCGTTTAACGAAGGATGGCAAAGAATTCGGTATTCTCAAATTCAGAAGCATGCGGGTCGATGCTGAAAAGGACGGCGTCGCCCGTCTTTCCAGCGGCGAAAACGATGACCGCATCACGCCCGTTGGCAAAATCATTCGTGCTTGCCGCGTTGATGAATTGCCGCAGCTTATAAATATCTTGAAGGGTGACTTGAGCATCGTCGGCCCCCGTCCGGAGCGCCCTGAGATTGCAGCTCAGTACTGTGAGGAAATGCCAGAGTTCGCACTGCGTCTGCAGGCCAAGGCTGGATTGACTGGGTATGCGCAGGTTTATGGCAAGTACAATACTACTCCTTACGACAAACTGACGATGGATTTAATGTACATAGCTCATCCGAGCATTGTCGAAGATTTGAAAATCATGTTTGCAACAGTGAAAATTTTGTTTATGCCAGAAAGCACCGAGGGGGTTTCTGAGGGGCAAAATACTGCCATGAGTGGAGAAAATCGCTAACCACATACTCACAGAGATGCTTATTGGTGTGGGGGAATCCGGGACAAGCAGGGGAATTACCGTGGCATAAATGAGTGAAAACGGAAAAGGCAGGTGCTACCGTAGCGTTGATAAGTGGAATCGGAAATAAGCACATCAACGTTCATTGAGGCGGTACAAGACATAGCGGCAGTGTGAATAACACTGCAGAGGACGATTAGTAGAGCTTTATAAGAAATAACGGCTCAGACTCTTTGAGATGAGTCTGGGCTGTAATCTTTGATATGCGGAGAGGGACTATGAGTGTTGTGGAATACAGAGGATACTCCGTTCTTATGTCGGTTTATCACAAAGAGAAGCCAGAGTATCTGAAGCAGGCAATAGAGAGTATACAAGCGCAGACGCTCTCCACAAATGATTTCGTATTGGTATGTGATGGACAGTTGAACGAACCACTGGATAGCGTAATCGCAGCGAAGCAACAGGAGATGGGCGAATCCCTGCATGTTGTTCGCCTTGCAAAGAACGGTGGCCTTGGCAATGCGCTGAACGAGGGAATCGAACATTGCAAAAATGAGTTGGTTGCCCGGATGGACAGTGATGACATTGCTTATCCAGACCGTTGCGAAAAACAGATTGCTGTGTTCAACACACATCCGGAAGTGAGTATTTGCTCCGGTATTGTGGAGGAGTTTACTAGTGATCCGTACACCATCGATGCGAAACGTGTGCCGCCGGAGACAAATGCGGAAATCGTAGAGTTTGCGAAGAAGCGTAACCCGTTTAATCACCCTTGCGTGATGTATAAGAAATCCGCAGTCGAGGCGGGTGGTTCTTACCAGGACTTCTACCTGCTGGAGGATTATTACCTTTGGCTTCGAATGCTAATGGCAGGATATCAGGGGTACAACATTCAAGAGCCGTTGCTCCACATGAGAGCTGGCTCGGATATGTATCTGAGACGTGCCGGATGGAAATATGCTAAGACGCAGGCAAAGCTGTTCAAGTTTATGAAACAGCAAGGCTTTATTGGAGAAGGACAGTACATTAAGAGCTGTGTGATTCGTAGTGGATCGGCGTTAGCTCCGAACTGGCTGCGGAAGTTTATGTTTGAACGGGTACTGAGAAAGTAAAGAGGAGCTTATTAGATGAAAGTTGGAATCCTTACTTATTATGGTGTGCATAATCACGGTGCGGTTTTACAGGCTAATGCATTGAAAACTGTGCTGGTGCAAAAAGGACATGAGTGCGGTTTTCTTGAGTTTGAACGTAGTTACTCGAACATATCTCAGCAGCAAGCTAACAAGTATAAACTTGGATTGGGCAGTATTGGGTTCTATGCCAAGTACCTGATGGAAAAAGGTATCGGGAATATTCTTTATAATGTAAGCAAAAAACGGACACTTGGAAAATTTAGGGCAGCCAATATTCCTATGATGGGTAAGTATGAGGACTTTACCGGAGACTTGGCTGTGATCGGCAGTGATGAGGTCTTTAGCCTTGAAATTGGTGTCAATCCATTTCTGTATGGCAATGGTTTAAAAGCTAAACACATCATTAGCTATGCAGGATGTTTTGGCCCTACAACATATGAAGAGGTCGTTAAACAGGGACAGCAGAAGATGATTTCAGATGGACTTCATCAGATGGATGCAGTTTCTGTGAGAGATCAAAACTCGATGGATACTGTGAAAAAAACTGCTGGAATTGACGCAACGCTTGTATGCGATCCGGTCATTCTCTACGGATATGAGAAAGAGATGAAATCCTTTGTGCCTCCGATGAAGGACTACATCCTGATCTACTCGTATGATAAGAACCTGAATGATGAAGCAGAATATAACCATATCAAGAAATATGCAGAAAAGCATAATCTAAAGATTGTGTCAGTGGGCTACTACCATAAATGGTGCAAGTCTATTGATGCGTCACCGTTTGAGCTACTGGGATGGATCAAAAATGCAAAACTTGTTGTAACAGATACATTCCATGGTTCTGTGATGTCGATTGTTTGCAACACCCCGGCGGTTGTGAAGCTGCGAGGCAACCAGAATAAACTGCGGTTCCTTTTGTCAGAGTATGGATTGCTTGACCGAACAATTTCGGATTTTTCTGAAATGGAAACTGTTGCAAACAGATGTGTGGATTTCAATGCGGTGAATGCTGCGATTAAAGAACGCCGGAAAGCATCGATGAGGTTCCTTGATGATGCACTGGCAAACTGTCAGTAAAGAGGAAGAGATATGTTCGCTATTAATTATGAGAACTGTACCGGATGCGGCGCATGTGTTCAACGCTGTCCCAGGCAGTGCATTTCATGGACTACAAAAGAGTTTGACTTTCGGTATCCACAGGTTGACGAGGCAATATGCATAAACTGTGGCTTGTGCGAAAAGGTTTGTCCGATTAATAAAGAACTAAAGACACCGACAGCGCAAAAGGCATATGCCGCGGTACACAAAGATTCCTCCATATTGGAAAAAAGTACGAGCGGCGGAGCATTCACTGCACTTGCGGACACAATTTTTTCTCAGGGCGGTGTTGTATATGGTGCTGCAATGCTGAATGATATGCAGGTTAAACATATTCGCACAGAGAACAGAACCGCTTTTGCCGAGCTGAGAAGTTCTAAGTACCTTCAAAGTGATACAGGAACTACTTATCAGATGGTGGAGCAAGATTTGAAACAGGGAAGGGTAGTGCTTTACTCCGGAACCCCTTGCCAAATTGACGGGTTGAAATGTTTCCTAAGAAAAGAATACGAAAACCTCTATACAGCAGATATTGTTTGCCACGGAGTGGGTTCTCAGGCATATTTTGATAAGTACATGGAATTTGCCAAGGAAAGATACGGCAAAATAAAGGTACTACGCTTTCGATCTAAGGAGTACGCGGGGTGGAGTTGTGGCGGCGTCGTCGTCGTCGTCGGTACCTCTAACAGCGAGAAAAAAATCCCATATAGGGATTTTGATAATTATTACTACTCTTATTTTCTGTCCGGAGATATTTACAGGAAATGTTGCTACTCATGTAAGTACGCAAATACGAAGCGTGTAGGCGATTTCTCGCTGGGTGACTATTGGGGAGTAGAGGCGCTGAATCTGCCGTTGCAAACTGAAAATGGATGTTCACTCCTTCTTGTAAATAATGAGCGGGCAGAAAAGCTGCTTGAAACGATAGTTGATCTTGACAAAGTTGAAACCACAATAGAACAGGCAGCGCATTGCAATAAGCAACTTAACGAGCCGTCGAGATTGCCGGAAAGCCGACAAAAGAGAATCGAAGAATATGAGTCGATGAGCGGGCAACAGATTCAGAAAGTGTATTTAAAGACTCATCGAAAGACAGTTGTAAAGGGAAAACTGAAGGCTTTGATGCCGTACAAGTTGAAATTGTTAATTAGAAGTAAGAGAAAATGAAAGTATTGTTAATTAGTCATACGGTTTTAAGCAAAACCGGAAACATGGGAAAAACATTGCGAGGATATCTCATGGATTATGCGCCAGATGAGGTATCGCAGTTCTATATTCATTCAGAGGTTCCAACGGATAATTCTGTATGCCAGAATTATTTTCGCTTTACAGATATAGACGCAATTAAATCGATATTGCCTGTAAGTGAAAGAGGTCGTATATTTGGAAAAAATGAAATTGAAGTAAACAGGACATCAACAAGAACTGATGAAGGCGCAATTGGAGAAGTATATCAGCTTGGGCGTAAAAGAACAGGGCTGATTTATATGCTTCGAAACACTTTATGGAAACTCGGACACTGGAAAACAAAAAAATTAAAGGTGTGGCTTAAAAGCGCAAATCCGGATGTAATTTTGTTTGCATCAGGCGATTATGCATTTATGTACGATATTGCCAGATGGGTTGCTACATACTTAAAGAAGCCACTAGTGGTGTCTTGTGTCGATGATTATTATTTGAGCAATGCAAATGCAGGAACTTTCTGGGGAAATTTGTATCATAAGCTGTTTATGAAATCGGTTTATAATACAATGAAAAAAGCAAGCTATATATTCACGATTTGTGATACCATGCAAGCCGAGTATACAAAGCTATTTCATAAAAAGTGTTACACACTTTATACTTCAGCCGAAGGCAAAGAACTGATACTGAATGAAGAGGCGACTCAGATTTCTTATATTGGAAACTTAGGTTTTGATAGATATAAACAGTTGATTAATCTTGGCAACGCCTTGAATAAGATAGGAGAGCATGTCGATATTTATTCGGCAGAAAAACGTCCGGAAGTTCTTTCTGAATTAAAACAGGCTCCGGGTATTGTTTTCCATGGTGCAATACCTTCCGAAGAAGTGCTAATGGTTATGGAAAACTCCGTTGCAGTGATTCATACTGAGAGCTTTGCTCCGAAGATAAAAGAAAAAATCAGATTTTCTGTATCCACTAAAATAGCAGAGTCTTTAATGTATGGACCTTGCTTGATTGCTTATGGACCGGAGGGTATCGCGTCAATTGACTACTTGAAAGAAAATAAGGCGGCATATGTTATCACGCGGCCGGAAGATTTAGAAAGTGGATTAACTGAAATACTGACAAATAGAGATCTGCGTGAGCAAATTGTGAGAAATGCTAGGGCGCTGGCTGTAAAAAACCACAATGCGGAAGTAAATCCGAAGAAAGTTCGGATGTGGTTAGAACAAGCTGCTGATAAACAATAAAGGCTTATTATAGGCAGAGGAGAGCCGAAATGAAGTATAGCGTAATTATACCGGTATATAACAAAAATGAAACGATTCGGGATGCTGTAGCGAGTATTATGGCTCAAACCTCGAAGGATTTTGAAATTCTAATTATCGATGATGGCTCAACGATCCCCGTATCATGCGTGTTAGAACAGTACAAAAATGATAAACGAGTCAGAGTAATCCGGAAAAAGAATGAAGGAGTTTCATCTGCGAGGAACGCCGGTATCAAAGAAGCAAAGGGAAAGTATCTTTGTTTTCTTGACGCAGACGATCTGTGGCTTCCAAATCATTTGAGTGAGTTGGATAGGCTGATTCAAAAGTATGGTGACGTTGCAATGCTTGTGACTTCACACATTGAACATCTGCCAGACGGTACAGAAAAGCACAGCGGAAATATAATGTCTGATAAGGAACATGACTTTAAGACAAGCAATTTGTTTAAACTTCTCACACAGTATTCCGGTGGAATCATTCACACAAACAGTGTTTGTGTTAATAACACTGTTTGTGTGAATGAAAAGATATTATTTGCTGAAGGAGCTGTCAGAGGAGAAGATACGGATGTTTGGTTTAGAGTTGCATTGAGGCATGATATTGTTTTCACAAAGGAAGAAACAACAATATATAGACGTGAGTTTAGCACGGCAACAAGAGATACATCATTTATTTATTCATGGGTATTTGCTGAAAGGTTACCGGATATTGTAAGCGACTCTACCATACGCGATGATGTTAAAAAAGCGTGTATAAAGTTTTTGGATAGGTATTGGATGACCTGTGTGAGGGAAAGTCGACTTGATGGAAATAAAAGTGGTGCTAAGCAGTATTTAAAAAAAATTTCCGAACATACGACGAAGCGCTATTTTGTGACTTGGATGTTTGCTTATTTGCCGGATAGCTTATTTAAGAAAGCATATGCTCTAATTATGAGGAGATAAAACACTAGTGGCTATTTATATTTCATTTTTCATTCTTAACATGCTGTTGGGTAAATTTATCATGCATGTTAAGTCTAAAGATAGGAACAAAAATAAAAGGATATATTTATTTCTTACAACCCTGCAGTATGGCCTTCTTGCTGGATTCCGTGCGACAGGTATGTCCTACGATACAGGTGCCTATGAAATTGTATTTAATAGGGTTCATGCCGGCTGGAATAATCTGACGGCAAATACTTCGTGGGTTGAGAATGGTTACTATGTCTTATGCCTCGCAATAAAGACACTTGGTGGAGATTTTCGCACATTGTTAATTATCAGCAGTCTCTTTATTGTTGCAAGTACTTCCATTTTTGTCTATCGCCACTCAAAGGATGTTCTGTTAAGTGTGTTCTTTTTGATTTCTTTTCCGTATTTTTATACGTCAATGGATATTATAAGACACTATATTGCTCTATCTTGGGTTTTGCTTGGCTATAAATATGTAGAAGAGCAAAAGTTTATTAAGTACTTGATTTTTATTCTGATCGGTGTACAATTCCATGCATTTGCTTATTTGATGATTCCAATATATTTCTTATACAAGTTGAAATGGACAAAATTGTCTGGATCAATTTATGTGATAACAACAGCTTTAATTTACTTCTTCATTAATAATGTAGCTAGAGCTGTTACTGCATTAATCGGAAAGAGCGTTGAAAACTATAACTACTGGATTGGTGGTGCGGCCGGAGGAATTAAAACAGCGTTAATGTATGTAGTCCTCGCCGTAATAATTGGAATTGCATATCAGAACATATTGAAAAAAAATAAAACTACGGACTTGGCATTGAATTCCACCATGCTGTTGCTTGCCTCTGCTGTTATCTATACTAATGCAAGGCTTTTTATCCGAGTTCTGGTGGCTATGCTGCCCATTGTAGCAATTTCGATTCCTGACTTACTATGTGATAAAGGCAATGTGGTCGATGAAAAGAAAAGGTTTCTGTCTAAGACTTCAATTATTCTAATAGGACTTGCTTATCATATGTATATGCTTCTTGTTAACTGGCAAAATGTGGTTCCATATGTTCCGTATTGGAAATGATTACCATGGATAGTAGGCGATATGACAGATGGAAGGAGTAAGATGATGCAACGAGTAATGCTATTGTTGGATTATTACAGCCCAAATGCAAGTCCTAACGGGGTTTGTGTTGAAAAAGTAGCAAAGTGTTTTGTGCAGAATGGATGGGGTGTGTCTATTGTCTGCTTCCAAAGCCCACAGCAGCCTAACGTAGAAGTGAGAGATGGTATAGAGATTTACAGAGTATGCGATCCAGGGTCAATACGTAAAAACACAAAAATTGATGCAATAAAGTTCTATTCAAAATGGTTAATGCCGTCACAATTTCCGATTACGGAACGAAAACATGTTACGCAACAACTTTTTGATGGTGCTGAAAGGCAACTCCGAGAAAAAAAATATGACGTAGTTGTTTGTGTTCATCTTCCTGTTGAGACTTTGATTGCGGGAACGCGCATAAAAGAACGGTATCCGGATATTGTTGTGGTATCCTATATGCTGGATTCATTATCAGGAGGTTTTATTCCACGTTTTCTTCCAGAAAAATTTGCCAGAAAACGCAAATTGATTTGGGAAAATAATTTGTTTAAAAAGCTTGATAAAGCGATTCTGATGCAATCAAGCAGGAAGCACCACGAAGATCATTTATCGATGGAAGAATGGTATGACAACGCAGTATATTTAGATATTCCACTTTTAGAAAAAAATCAGGTATCTATGCAATGCAATAAAGATGAATTGCATAGAGCAGTAATTACATTCTGCGGCTTACTTAATGATCCATATCGCCATGTAAGGCACTTCGTTGAGATTGCGAAGAGATGTAAGCAGTATAGATTTGTCTTTGCTGGGTCGAGCAACATTGAAACAGAATTGAATGAAATCCAAAATGAAGAGGATAGTAACATTGTCTACTTGGGACAAATTCAACATTCTGAAGTTGAGAAGCTTCTATCAAAATCAGATGTACTACTCAATCTTGGCGTGACAGTTCCAAGTGCGATTTCTGGTAAGATTTTTGAGTATATGTCTTATGGCAAGCCGATTGTATCTACCTATTCTATTGACGATGAAGCGTGCATTCCATACCTCAGCAAATATCAATTAGGATTGCTTATTGATGAGAGAACAGGGAATGTCGAGCAGCAGGCAGAGCAACTCTGCAATTTTGTAGAGAAGACAAAAGAACGAAGAGTGGATTTTAGCACGGTGGAAAAGATTTTCTATAATAATACGCCGCAGGCTTTTGTAGATTATTTAGAAAAGGTAACACAAGAGAATCTTTGATTTTCAATGGAAGGAAAATATTAGTGAAGATAAGACTATTAAACAAAATAAGTGCAACTGAGAAAAGCGGAGCAATCAATATGCTGATTAAGCCCATCAGTATGGTGATTAGTATTGTATATACCCCGTTGCTGCTTGCTTTCCTGGGTGATGAAAAATATGGACTATGGGCAACGCTACTGTCTGTCATTAATTGGATTAATTATTTTGATGTTGGAATTGGAAATGGTCTTCGGAACCTGTTGTCCAAAGAAATAGCTGAAGATGAAAAGGAGGGGGCTCAAAAGTCCGTATCTACAGCGTATACAATAATTTCAGCGATTGCATTTGTGGTTTTTGTAGCATTACTCATATCGGTGTTCGCATTAGATTGGAAAACAATCTTTTCTACGGCAATTGATATGAAATGGCCTTTACTAATTTCGTTTGCATTTATCTGTATTAACTTTATTCTTGCGTTGTCGAACACTCTACTATATGCGTTACAAAAATCAGAAAGGGTTTCGATTCGAGCGTGCTTGGTGCAAATTATTAACTTGGTAGGTGTTCTTCTTCTTGGGCGTTTGATAGATGGTAGCCTTGTTGCAATGGCAGTTCTGTTTGGAATGTCAACGCTAGTTGTTTATTTATATAACACCGTACACATCTTTGCAAAATATGACTATTTGCGACCTTCAATCGTATTTTTTGAAAGGTGTAAAATACGGCAGATCTGTGATGTCGGAATTAAATTCTTCGCCATTCAGATTTTTTGCTTGATGCTCTTTACAGTGGATAATCTTCTGATAACCCATTTTTTTGGTGCAGCTGAAGTGACACCATTTTCGATAGTGAATAAGGTGTTTAATACTGCATATTCGCTTTTTGCGGCATTCTTAGTTCCTTATTGGTCTCGGAGCGCAGTTGCATTTGCAGAAAAAGATTACAGATGGGTCAAGAATGCAATACACAAGGTGCTTCTCTTTTTCTTACTGTTTTTTGCGGGTTATATACTGTTGGCAGTTATATTTGATCCGCTTGTAAGTGCATGGTTGGGAAGAAAATTGCAATATCAGCCGAGTTTGGTTCCTGTTATGTGTATTTTCTATTCATTATACTCATTGTCTGGATTTATTACTTCCTTTACAAATGGCTCTGGGAAAGTTAATGTTCAATTAGTTGTTTTTGCGATTGCAGGTATTTTGAATATTCCTTTTTCAATTTACTTGGGTGTGACAAAGCAATTGGGAACTGTAGGAATTCGACTTGCAACAACAATTCTAATGTTTTTTTCTGTAATTGTTTTGGCCATAGATTTGTATAACATTGTGCGAACTCTGCGAAAAGAAAGTAAGATAGCGTAATTGGATACGAGAGGAGATAACGGAGTGGCGAAAAACAGGTATATAGATTTCCTAAAGGGCATTGCAATTTTGTGCGTTATTTACGGTCATTGTCTGCAATATGGAAGCGGTGCTGATTTTTTGCAACAGGAACTGTATTGGGATAATGTTGTTATGAAAATAATATACAGTTTCCATATGCCTCTATTTATTGCGATAAGCGGATATTTGTTCTACTTTAGTCTAGAAAAACATGGGGCAAGAAATTGTATATGCCGTCGGGTGAAATCGCTGCTGCCAATATGTGTGACGTGGGCATTTATTCTATTGGCGCGTGATGTTGCGATGGGAAGTCGTTTCAATATAGTGCATATGGTAGCACGTTTCGGTAGATATACTTTAACCGATTTTTGGTTTTTGTGGGCCGTAATGATATGTACTTTTTGTGTTTCAGTTATTGAAGGCTCGCTGAGAAACTGGGGGGGGTAACGGCAATAGCGTATACTATCATCGTTATTTTGCTTTTTATAACTCCAGACCTTTTTTGGCTTAACGCATATAAATTTATGCTACCATTCTTTCTAGGAGGATTCTATTACGCAAAATGTGGTAGGAACTGGTTTGAAAATAGAAAAATGGGGCTAACAGCAACTCTCTTATGGGGAGTGCTCATGCTCTTTTATTCGAAAAACACTTATATTTATACTACAGGAATTACTCTTATTGGAAAGCAATTTGTTACAGAACAAATTGCAGTGGATATATATAGATATATTGTTGGTATGGCTGGAGTAGTATCTGTCGTTTTCTGGACTAAAATTTTATATCGTAAGGTATGCGATAGCTCCTGCAAGCTTATGATTTCTATGAGAAAAAAAATTGAAAAGTTCGGAAATGACTCGTTGATTTACTACATTTTATCAACTTATCTTTTTGTTTGGTTAATGCCGAATGTTACGGCCAAGTTTCAACTAAATTATATAACGGTCTTTGCTGAAACATTGATTGTGATGATTTTGCGTCTTTTGATTAAAATTGTTTTATCAAAGTTTGGAAAGGTGTCTCGTTATATAATCGGAAAATGAAATAACCATTATTATAAACGAATTAGATGCTGTAAAGTCTGATAAAATCAGATTTGAAGTTATAAAATAGCTTAGGAGGAAATAAAAATGTCTGCATTTGATAACGCAACCCTTATGATTACTGGTGGTACTGGTTCTTTTGGTTCTACCGTTCTGAAGCACTTCCTGGATTCTGATCTGAAGGAGATCCGTATCTTCTCCCGTGACGAGAAGAAGCAGGATGATATGCGCCACGAGCTTCAGGCCAAGCACCCGGAAAACGCCAAGAAGGTGAAGTTCTATATCGGCGATGTTCGCAATCCGCAGTCCATCCGTGATGCAATGCCCGGTGTTGACTACATTTTCCACGCAGCGGCTCTGAAGCAAGTTCCCTCTTGCGAGTTCTTCCCGATGCAGGCCGTTCAGACTAACATCATCGGTACTGACAATGTGCTGCATGCCGCTATCGATGCGGGTGTCAAGCGTGTTGTCTGCCTGTCCACCGACAAGGCAGCGTATCCCATCAACGCTATGGGCATCTCTAAGGCCATGATGGAGCATGTCATTTACGCAAACGCTCGTGTGGCAGCTGAACGCGGCGGCACGACCATCTGCTGCACTCGTTATGGCAACGTTATGTGCAGCCGCGGCAGTGTTATCCCGCTGTTCATCGACCAGATCAAGGCTGGCAATCCCATCACCATTACTGACCCCAACATGACCCGCTTCCTGATGAACCTGGACGAGGCTGTGGATCTGGTCATGTTTGCCTTCCAGCACGCCAATCCCGGCGACCTGTTCATTCAGAAGGCGGACGCTTCTACCATCGGGAATCTTGCCAAGGCTGTCCAGCAGCTCTTCGGTGATACTGGCACGAACATTATCGGCACCCGTCACGGCGAGAAGTTGTTCGAGACCCTGATGACCCGTGAGGAGCGTCTGCGCAGCCAGGATATGGGTCACTACTTCCGTGTGGCAGCGGATAACCGTGACCTGAACTATGACAAGTTTGTGGTCAAGGGCGAGGTACATACCATGGCTGACGAATCCTACACCAGCCACAATACCACTCGTCTGGATGTAGAGGGCACTGTGAAGAAGATCCTGACCACCGAGTATGTCCAGAATGAGCTGAAGGGCATTCCCAATGTCTAAGGAAAAACTGCTTCTGGTCGGTGCAGGCGGCTTTGGCCGCATGGTCGCGGAACAGGCAATGCTGCAATATGACTGCGCCTTTGTGGACGATGGACAAGCTGTGGGTATTGAAATATGCGGCATTCCTGTCGTGGGAGGTATTGCTGATTTACCAGTGCTGAAGAAAGACTATGGCTTGCTGGTTGTCGGAATCGGTAACAACAAGTTCCGGGCACAGGTATATGAAAAGGCCAAAGAACTTGGTTTTTCATTTCCAGACATTATCGCCAACAATGCCTATATCAGCCCTTATGCAAAGCTGGGGTGCGGCTGTGTGATATTGCAGAACGCCTGTGTCCAGAACGGTGCAGTAGTTGGAGAGGGTGTGCTTTTAAATGCTGGCACAGAAGTCCACTGTGATGCAACTGTAGGGAGCTATACCCTGGTTTATACCAATAGTGTGATTCGCACAGGAGCTACTGTTGGCAGCTATGTCCGCATCGGCAGTAACTGCACCGTTTGCAATAACGCAACTGTGCCAGATGATGCAGACATTCCAGACTGCACTGCAGTCCGTTAAAGAGGTGAGCAAATGAACATTTTAGTCACAGGTGCTAAGGGCATGGTTGGAACTGCCCTGTGCAATAACCTGAAAAATATCCGGGATGGTAAGAATAAAACTCGTTCCAATCTGCATGTCGAAGAAATTTACGAGTACGACTTGAACTCTACCCCGGAAGAACTGGACGAATACTGCCGGAAGGCAGACTTCGTGTTCAATCTGGCGGGGGTGAACCGCCCGGAGAATCCGGAAGATTTCATGAAGGGCAACTTCGGCTTTGCATCCGACCTGCTGAACTGCCTGAAAAAGCACAACAACAAGGCGACCATCATGCTGTCCTCCTCCATCCAGGCCACCCTGGCTGGACGCTTCGGCAACAGCGAGTACGGACGCAGCAAGAAGGCTGGCGAGGAACTATTCTTCCAGTATGCTCAGGAGACTGGGGCTAAGGTTGCCGTCTACCGTTTTGTGAACCTGATGGGCCACAGCCGCCCCAAGTACAACAGCGCCGTCAGCACTTTCTGCTGGGCGGTTGCCAATGACGAGCCCTTCACCGTTAATGACCGCAGTACCGAGTTGGAACTGCTGTACATCGATGACCTGGTAGAAGGGATGTTCGACCTGTTGGAAGGCAAGGAGCAGCACTGTGAATTTGACGGTGTGGAGACTGTTCTGCAAGCAGACGGGCGCTACTGCTGCGTCCCCGTGACCCACAAGGTCACGCTGGGGGAGATTGTGGATTTGCTGCAGGAGTTCAAGGCGCAGCCGACTACGCTCATGATGCCCAAGATGCCGGACAGTTCCTTTGCGAAGAAGTTGTACTCCCTGTACCTGACCTATCTGCCCACCGACAAATTTAAGTATGCTTTGAAGATGAACGTGGACAACCGTGGTTCCTTCACGGAACTGGTGCATACCGCCGACTGCGGGCAGGTGAGCATCAACATCAGCCGCCCGGGCATCACCAAGGGGCAGCACTGGCACAACTCCAAGTGGGAGCTGTTCATTGTGGTGGCTGGTCACGGACTGATTCAGGAGCGGAACATCAACACCGGCGAAACGGTAGAGTTTGAAGTTTCCGGTGACAAGATCGAGGCCGTCCACATGATTCCCGGCTGGACCCACAACATCATCAACCTGTCGGAAACGGAAAATCTGGTGACGGTGATGACCTGCAACGAGATTTTCAACCCGAACCACCCGGACACCTTCTTCGAGCCGGTGTAAGAGAAGAATACTGGTTGTCGATAGGAGGATTATATGGAACACAATTTTAAATGGAAAAATGATGGGCGCACCAAGGTAATGATTGGCTGCGGCACCCGTCCGGAGATTATCCGACTGGCTGCGGTTATCAAGCGTTGCCGGGAATACTTTGACTGCTGCGTGGTCTACTACAATCAGAACTGGGACAGAAACCTTTCCACCGTGTTCTGGGAGGATTTCGAGCTAAAAAATACCTTCGGGGAGTATGGCCCGGATATTCTGGTTCCGGTAGTTGGCAAGAATCTGGGCGTGACCTGCGGCAATATTCTGGGACGCAGCTATGAGCTTCTGTCCGAATTGCAGCCGGAGGGTTATCTGGTGCTGGGCGATACCAACTCCTGCCTGTCTGCCATCAGCGCAAAGCGGCTGCACATCCCGCTGTTTCACATGGAGGCCGGCAACCGTTGCAAGGATGAGTGCCTGCCGGAGGAGACGAACCGCCGTATCGTGGACGTGATCTCTGACGTGAACCTGTGCTACTCCGAGTTTGCCCGGAAGTATCTGGCAGATACCGGTTTGCCCAAGGAGCGCACCTATCAGACCGGTTCTCCCATGGCAGAGGTGCTGCACATGAATCTGGAGAAAATCCTGAAAAGCGATGTTCTGGAACGGATGGGGCTGGAAAAGGATAAGTATATTCTGCTATCTGCCCACCGTGAGGAGAACATCGACTCTGAAAAGAACTTCCTGAGTCTGTTCACCGCAATCAACGCACTGGCAGAAAAGTACGATATGCCCATCCTGTATTCCTGCCATCCCCGCAGTAAACACCGTCTGGAAAAGAGCGGCTTCAAACTGGATTCTCGTGTCCGTGTCAATGAACCGCTGGGCTTCAACGACTACAACAAGCTGCAAATGAACGCTCTGGCAATCGTCTCCGACTCCGGCACCCTGCCCGAGGAGTCTAGCTTCTACCTGTCCATCGGTCATCCCATTGCCGCCGTGTGCATCCGCACCTCCACCGAGCGTCCCGAGGCACTGGAGGCCGGTGACTTCATTCTGGCTGGCATTACAACCCGGGAGCTGCTCAACGCCACCGATATGGCAATCGAGATGAAGCAGAAGGGGGTCCTGGGCAAGCCCTGCCCCGACTATGTGGATGAAACCGTGTCCATGAAGGTGGTTCGCATCATTCAAGGGTACGTGAACGTGGTCAATAAGATGGTGTGGAGAAAATACTGATTCTCTACAGCAGCCATGTGTTCCGCCACATGGCTGTGTTGCTCAGATATGCTACCTCTCCGTGGTGAGCACCAGGCAACGGGATCCACTCCCGGCTAAAGCATAAAGTTACTTAATCTTAATAGCAGGAAACAGAAATTAATTTTGGTTAAAGTATAGGTGCATTTTAACTATTCATACTTTGGATGAAAGAGCGAAACCTTAAAAATGTTCAAAGGGAGGCGATGTGTTGTTTTTGACCAGAGAGCAAATAATGCAAAAGACAAAGGCAATCATTGCTGATGATGTTGATAATGATGTTTTGTTTGTGGTTGCACATAAGGGAATCGGAAAAACTCAAATATTGAATGAAGTCTATGGAACATCAAAGCACAATGCTGAATGTATTGCAGTGGATGGCAACAGGATAAAAATGTGTTGTTCTCCTATAAAAAGATGTTTTATTGAAGGGATATTTGAGTATATTTCAAGGAATAACTCCTTAGCAGTAAGGTCAAAATTATGTGAAATAATGGGCAGGTTTGACCATACAAGTGCAATGATGTTCAAAAATGAAATGATTTTTGTGCTTAGGAGGAAAATTCATCCGGAATTATTAACACCTATATTGAGTGCTTTTACGCTTAGGGAGCTTAAGGAAATATATTATAAAATCGCAAAAAATATGCCACTGGTGATAGTTTCCGCTGCAATGCAGTTAGAAGAGGAAGAAATAAAGTATTTGTCTTTTGTACAAAATGAATCTCCAACTTTTGTCGAATCAAAGGTCACGTTTATAATTGGCATAAGAGCCACTCCGGGTAATATGTCAATAATGGACCGTATTATCAAAAATAAAGCAAGTGGGATATGGATTTTGCCGATGCTTCCAACAATCGAGAGTAAATCTCTAATTGCTAATCCAAAGTCCATTGCATCTATTTATATTGAGGGTATTGGTGTTGTTGATAATATGCAATACCTGCGGCAAAAAATGCTGACCGATATTATATATTTTGAAACGTATGATATCGTGAGCCATATTTTGGAGGAAAAGCTCAATCCATATTGTGTTTTTTTGTTGGCAAAACAGGAAATTTCGCTGGAGAGCTTTGAATATATAAGAGCAACAGTGAGCGAACTCTACAAAGAACGGGCTCCGGGTTATAATAATGCGATTGCTCTTCAAAACGATGGAAAAATATTATGGGCAGATGCGATATCATACTATTTGGCTATTCAAAAAGGATTAGATAAAGCAATCGAGGAAACGCAAAATTTCTTCATGAAAATTATAAAAGCTATTCTCCAACCAAATCAGAATTACTTGTGCGAAAAAAGTAACAAAAATTTGGCACTGAATTTCCTACATGAGGCCGAGAAAATAGAAAACAATGCTTTGGCGGGGGGATTTGCAAAATACTATGCCGACTTTGCTAGATTAACAAGGTCATTTATCTCGACTGAAAGTGGAAAAATATCCCGGTATAAAGAAATTCATAAGAAGTTAGAAATACTTGACCGTATCGTAATAGAGTATGGCGATGATAGTATTGAGTGTGTTGAGTATATGTATGACAATACACAGATATGCTATATTCTGGATTATGGGTTGAAAGTGATTGGAAGCTATATCTGTAATCTTAACAATAGCAATTCCATATCGGATGCGTCCAAAAAACGTATTAAACAATATCTGAGGAGATGTGCGCTTGAAGCATATAAGTGGCATGATCTTACTTTAATAAATGAAATAGTTAAAACTGAAAGCATGATGAGAGAAAAAAATCTCATAATCCATTTTGATTTTGATGAGTTGACAGAAAATGTTGAAACGCGAGATGTATATGAGTATTTCTTATCGATACTGAAAGAAAAAAATCTTAAAATAGGAGATGTGATTGTGCCTAAAAAGACAATATTTCTATCGTATGCGCATGCTGACGAAGAGGATGCTAATCGGCTTGACAAATGCTTGCAAAATTTTGGCTATGACGTAAAAAGAGATGTACGTGATGTAAAACATTGGGGGGATTTGCGAGCATTTATGAGATCGATTCGAAAAGAAGATTATGTTGTTTTGCTGGTTTCTGATACATACCTTCGACGAGATAATTGCATGTATGAAGTTATGCAGCTCCTTAAAGATGAGTCATATCAGCAAAGGTCCTTTCCTGTTGTAATAGATTTCTCGAAAGAAGAAAAAGAAAAGCGCTCTAAAGCTGGTAGAGCGCAGTCGATGTTTGATTTGAGCTACTCTCCTGAAATAACACTTTTTTGGCAAGAACGGAAAGATGCATTTGGAAAAGAAATTCAGAAAATTCAAATGGAATATCGATGTGAGGCTACTAAAAAATACGGCGAACTTTGCAATATCACACAGAGCGTGGGCGAATTTATGAACAGTTTCTTTCAAAACGAGTTGTTAGAGGTTGTAGACGATAATAGAGAAAACTATCCGTTAATTGCAGAAGCCGTTGATGCGAGAATACAAGGTATGTGATATCGATTTGCAATAAAATAGCTGAAGTTAATATAGTGGCTCTAAAGAATATAGGTATATACGCTTTACATGATACCTTGGCTTCGACTACTGCTAAGGATGACGGAAAACAGGTTGTTTATGATTGTAGCCATGCATCAACATGGCTACGCCATCCTAATATGCTGCCTCTACGTGGCGGATGGCAGGCAACGAGATTCTCTCTCGGCTAAAGCATGTATTCGTCAAATCACTCTTTGGATGAGGAAAAACTATAATGGGAAAGTATTTTGGAACGGATGGCTTCCGTGGAGAAGCTGGTATTGATCTGACTGCTGACCATGCCTACAAGGTTGGTCGTTTTCTGGGCTGGTATTACAACGCACTGCGTGAGCGCAACGGCAACAACGAGCCTGCCCGTATCGTCATTGGCAAGGATACCCGCCGCAGCTCTTATATGTTTGAGTATAGTCTGGTGGCTGGCCTGACCGCTTCCGGCGCAGATGCCTACCTGTTGCACGTCACCACAACCCCTTCTGTTGCCTACATCGCCCGTGTGGATGATTTCGACTGCGGAATCATGATCTCTGCCAGCCATAACCCGTACTACGATAACGGCATCAAGCTGATTGACTGCTACGGCGAAAAGATGCCCGAAGAAATCTTGCTGTTAGTTGAGGATTACATTGACGGCAAGCTCCATGTGTTTGATAAGGACTGGCCGGAGCTGCCTTTCGCTCACCGTGAGCATATCGGCTGCACTGTGGACTATTTTTCTGGTCGCAACCGCTACATGGGCTACCTGATCAGCCTCGGTATCTACTCTTTCAAGGGCGTGAAGGTTGGTCTGGACTGCGCCAACGGTAGTTCTTGGAAAATCGCTAAGTCTGTGTTCGATGCACTGGGAGCCGACACCTACGTCATCAATGCACAGCCCAACGGCACCAACATCAACAACAATGCCGGCTCTACCCATATCGAGGGTCTGCAGAAGTTCGTGGTAGAGAAGGGTCTGGATATTGGTTTCGCCTACGACGGCGATGCCGATCGTTGCCTGTGTGTGGATGAGAAGGGTAACGTGATCACTGGCGACCATATTCTGTACATCTACGGCTGCTACATGAAGGAGCGTGGCAAGCTGCTGGCCAACACTGTGGTCACCACGGTCATGTCCAACTTTGGTCTGTACAAGGCGTTCGACGAGCAGGGCATCGGCTATGCAAAGACCGCAGTGGGTGACAAGTACGTCTATGAGTACATGGCAAAGAACGGCTGCCGTATTGGCGGTGAGCAGAGCGGTCATATCATCTTCTCTAAGTACGCCAGCACGGGTGATGGTATCCTGACCAGTCTGAAAATGATGGAAGTCATGCTGGCGAAGAAGATGCCTATGAGCAAGCTGGCTGAGCCTCTGAAAATCTATCCGCAGGTTCTGGAGAATGTCCGTGTGACCAACAAGAAAGCCGCACAGGATGACGAAGCGGTGCAGGCAGCCGTCAAGGCTGTGGCAGAAGCACTGGGCGATACCGGCCGTATTCTGGTGCGCGAGTCCGGCACCGAGCCTGTCGTGCGCGTAATGGTGGAAGCACCTGACCACGATACCTGCCAGAAGTATGTGTCTCAGGTTGTGGAGACTATCAAGAGCAGAGGTTACGGAGTTTGAGAGAGCTGCTGAGGCAGATCCACTATGCCACATCCGCAAACCTATCAGTTTCGGAGATCGTTCTTCTGGCACTACTGGGTACGATTGCGTGGCACAACCGCAAAGATGAACAATGGTTTCCGCCCACATACTGCATCTTCCTGATTCTCTATATCACCCTGTTACGCCGGGCACCGGGGTATAACGAGAGCATCCGACTCAGACTGAAGCTGTGGCCGAATGCGGGTGTATGGGCAGGCAACCTGCTAAATCTGCTTCTCTATGTACCATATGGAGCAACAAGCTGGCAGTGGAAGCAGGAAGGCAAGAAGATAGTTGCTATTGGCTTTGCCTTGTCTGTGTTCTGTGAAGTACTTCAATATCTGACCGGGCGCGGAATGGCTGATGTGAATGACGTGTTGTTCAACACGCTGGGGGCGGCTGTGGGAGTATGGCTGGCAAGGAGGATAGCTTAGTAGTCGCTATCGCCGTCCTCCTCGTCATCTTCATCATCCTCTGTGCTATTCCATCCGATGTATTCTTCCTCGGCTTCATCGTACTTTGACCATTCGAGATGCTGCCCACAATGATTGCAATAAAGCTGGTATTCATATTCCATTGAATTATCGCACCGTGGACATACAGCGTACATATTTCTGTCTCTGTAGATACGGACCTTGGTCACGGGCTTCGGAATGCGGAATGTATGAGCGAGCAGTAGGTCAATAATGATTCGATGCTGTGGACGAATAGGATAATCCAATTCAATCTCGTCCTCAATACCAATCATCCTCATCGAAAAGGTCGATGTCGGAGTTATCGGCAGCCGACTTGTTGGTGTCTGTGTTCATTTTAAATCACCTCTATGAGTAAGCATAAAGGCAAAAGTGGAACACCGCGATGTATATTTGTAGGATATTAGGGGAAGAGCTTGAAAACGATGATCTGAAAGTATAATATTGAGCTGTGAGGAATGATATCTCACAGCTTTGCCGCTCGAAACTTTGCACACCTCTACGCGGTGAGCGGTAGGCAACACAAGTGATTGTGGCTAAGAATGCATAATCCTATGTGTCTTAATAGGGGACAGAAAAACATGAAACAAGAACTGCTAGGACTTATTGAAAAAAAGGATTTGATACGTGCTTTAGCACGTGAAGATAGTGGCAATGGTCTTATACCGATTTCATTTAAGATATATGATGTGCCTGAATTCGTTGAGTGGAAAGAAAAGATCCGAGCAGAACTTGTTAATATACCGAATCAAAATGATACTGTAGCACAAGCCATTGATGTAATAGATAGAAGTTTTAATGGGTGGCATGACGAGCAATCCTTTGATTTGCTATGTGGGAAATTGCTTGCCATAAAAAGTTCAATAGATACCTATTATAACGGAGGAGTGTATAGTATGCCTGCAAACGCTAACAATACTGTTTTTATTGTCCATGGACACGATACAAGTAGACGAAATGAAGTAGAGCTTTTTATGAGACGTATTGGTCTCGAACCGATTATTCTATGTAATCAACCAAACGGGGGCCTTACAATCATAGAGAAAATTGAAGAAAATTCAGACGTGGCGCTTGCGCTTGTACTGTATACTGGCTGTGATGAAGGTAGACTCAAAGGTACAACTGATCTAAAATTGCGGGCGAGACAAAATGTTGTTTTTGAACATGGATTTTTAATCAACAAACTTGGACGAAAAAGAGTAGTAGCTCTTGTTGATGATGGGGTGGAAACTCCAGGTGATCTGTCCGGAGTTGTATATATTCATTTTAGTGACACGGATTGGAAAAACCAGGTGATGAGAGAAATAAATAGTTGCGGCATTCCAATCGATCCGTTTAATGCTTAATTGCTGTATTAGTATAGAGCTATACTGACCACAATACATAAATGCGGAGGTATTATCTCATGCCCAGAACTAAAGGAAGCAAGAATCACGCCAAGACCGATTTCGATGCACAGCTGGAAAAGCTGCAGAAGGACAAGGCTCTCTTGGAGGAGGGCATCGCCAAGACTGTCGTCCAGATCGAAGAGCTGAAAACCGACATCAAGTCTCTGCGTGAAAGTCTAAAGCCGCAGAAGGCGGAAATCAAGCAGACCGAAAAAGAAATCGCAAAGCTGGAGGCCAAGAAGGCAACCGCAGAAGCGAAGGCAGCCGAAGCAGCTAAGAAGGTTGAGGCTGAAGCTGTGCTGAAAAAGTTGCTGGCATCCGGTATGACGGCGGATGAGATTCTCGAAAAGCTGAAATAAAGTAATATGCCGTGTGAACTGAACGTCAGAAGTCCGCACGGCGTATTTTAGAGTGCATCATATAGTTTGTGACGGAAATAAAAATGGAGTGTGAGAAAATGAAATTTTCAAAAATACACCATATTGCAATCATCGTGTCAGACTACGATGCCGCCAAGGATTTTTATGTAAACAAGCTGGGATTCTCTGTCATCAGAGAAAACTACCGCCCAGAGCGTAAGGACTGGAAACTGGATCTTCGTGTCAATGACAACACGGAGCTGGAAATTTTCGCAGAAGAGAATCCGCCGATGCGAGTGAATCGCCCAGAGGCCTGTGGTCTGCGCCATCTTGCGTTCTGCGTGGATAGCGTGGAACAGACAGTGAATGAGCTGGCAGAGGTTGGAATTGAATGTGAGCCGATTCGAGTTGACGATTATCAGGAGCATCTGTATTAATTAGAAAACGAGTAAAAAATACATAGATAAGTGTAGAGGAGAATAGATCATGAATGTTATTGTTACCGGCGGTGCTGGTTTTATTGGTAGTAATTCTGTGTTCCACATGCTGAAAAAGTATCCGGATTACCGGATCATCTGCATGGACAAGCTGACCTACGCTGGCAATTTGTCCACACTGGCACCTGTTATGGACAACCCGAATTTCCGCTTTGTGAAGGCCGACATTTGCGACCACGAAGCTGTGGATAAGCTGTTTGAAGAAGAGCATCCGGACATCTTGGTCAACTTTGCGGCAGAGTCCCACGTTGACCGCTCCATCGAAGATCCGGGCATCTTCCTCCAGACCGATATCATTGATGCCAGTGTGCTGATGGACGCTTGCCGCAAGCATGGTAAAGCACTACGGAGATGTGTCCGCCATCAACGGTGCAGACTTACCGCCAGTGGATATCATCGCATTTGGCAGTCCTTGCCAGGATATGTCCATTGCCGGTAGATAATGTCTACTAACCAACCCAAAAAGCATTGCGACACAAGACATTTCCGCCAATCTGTGCTATAATAAGTGCAAGGAAAACAGCAAATAGCAGGCAAAAAGCTTGCACATGGAGGGAATGTGTATGTATCGATACGGCAATGGGCATGTGCCTGCTGGAAGACAACCGCTGGGGGGAGAAGGCACAACTCCTTCCTTGGGACAAGATCGAAGCAAAGTATACTGGCTTGTTTCCTTCTGCTACCGACAATGTGGCGAAGTCGCTCCAGCTGGCCATGGGTACCTGCCTTATTCAGAAAGAGTATGGCTATTCTGACGAAGAAATTGTTTTGCAGATCCAGGAGAACCCGTATTTGCAGTGGGTTTTGGGTATGCGGGCTACGATGACAGCAAGCCACCCTTCAATCCGTCCTCCATGGTGCATTTTCGGAAGCGTCTGACGCCGGAGATTCTGGCAGAAATCAACGAGATGGTAATCCGGGCGGCAGACAAGGAGAACGACCAGAACTATAACAACTCAGGCGGCAATGGGAACAGCGGTACAATGATCGAGGTTCGGGATTATCAGGACGAACGCGAACGGGTAGAAGTAGAACGCAAATTCAGCCTGAGAAAGCGGAAATGTGGAATGGATCTGGTGACGGCGAAGTTGGAAGATACGGCTGCGCATGTGATTGCTCTGTCCATTCTGTTGCTGAATCCAAGAAAGATTCAGTACGTTTTTTACAATTTCTGGCTTGGCTGCACGGCTTTTGGCAACCGTGCGAAAAATTGAGGGTTGTTCAGTAGACATTAGATATACAAGCACTGGATACAAATGCTGTGTTCTTTGGAGGGACGATTATTTTGAGAATGTCGAAGGTAGCAGAGAGATAATACCGGATTAGAAAGCTCAGAAAATATGTGAAGATATTGTAAGAGACCATGCTCGAAGCATGGCACGCCATCTAGACTACCACAGATAATCGAAAGATTACCGGAATTGGGAAATTTAAAAAGGATGAATCACCTGTGGTATCCTGCCCGTTTATCAATCCTTCCTAAAAAGCAATGAATGTAGATAGCCAAACGTCTATTGAAAGAAAGAGATGACAGCTATGGTACATACTTCTGACGTTATAAAAGAATACTCAGCCGCAGAGAAAAAATGGGATAGTAAATTGTCAAAACTTTGCTCTGCTTTTATTTCCTCTCTATCGCTCAGTTGGGGAGATACTGCATTCTCAACACTGAAAACTATTGCCGAAAATATTATCGAGAAATGCATTCAAGATGCAAAGTGGAATCAGCAAATCGAGCAATGTATTCGTGCTGTAGATACCGCAGCAATGTCTCAGGATCAAATTTGCTCTCTGCTGGAAATTATCACTGAGATACTAAATTCTTCCCAAATTGACATCCGACAATTTGTTTTAGATGCGAAATATATTGATACATTAGCATCTAATCTTGCAGGTAATGATAGCAGTAACGAGACCGATCGCTTATCCCGTGTGTTGGCTAACGTATTCCATCTTTTCTCTGACACGCTGTACAGAATGCCTGAGTTCAATAAGGTTATGACTGACATTATCAGGAATCATGACCGTGCGCTGAAGGAGCATAAAGAAGTGCTGGATGATCATGAGAAAAGGATTCAGCGCATGGAATACGATCCACACGATGTAGAAGAGTTCCTTGAAAGTCTTCCCTCTCTCCGATTGAGCAAAAAAAACAGACCGTTTGCATATGACTACTTCAAGCTACAAGATATCTGGGGAAGAGATGTACAAATTGAAAAATTGTGTTCATTTGCGGAAGACGATAATCGTCGTTTTCAGTTCTGCGTAATCACCGGTCCTGCCGGAATTGGAAAGAGCAAATTGGTTTTTCATTTTAGCCGAATATATCAACAAAAAAAAGACTGGCTAGTACGCAATCTGAATCAGAAGCCTCTTCAGGGATTATGTAAAAAGAAAAACTGGACCACAGAAAAAAATATTCTTCTCATCATTGACTATGCCAATGAACAAGAGCTACTAACTGATCTGCTGAGCAAACTAAGCAGACTGAAGGAAGAAGGTTATTGGCGTAAAATTCGGCTTATTCTGATTGCACGAGAAGGTACAAGCCCATCTATATATAACTCTCATCAAAAGGATTTTCCAAAATGGTATATGGATATCGTTCATGATGACTGGGCCATAAATGACCATCTGTTCCTGAATGAATTCATTGACTTGTGTGGATTAACCATTGAAGATTGCTCCTCACTTCACATAGCATATGCCACAAATCATTTGAAAAGAAACATCACGTTGAAGGATGAGTCAAATATCAAACAGTTAATTGAGCAGGAGGTTTTGGACGAAGATGGTCTTGCACGGCCACTTTATGCGTTGTTCGTTATTGACTTGTATTATAGAAATCCAGATGTTCGTAGCTGGGATTTGGATTCTATTCAAGAACAAATCTACCTGAGGGATTGGGTCAAGTGGAAAACTGAAATCTGCGGTAAACGAAACAAACGAGAAAATGTGTTTATTGCACTGACAAATCTCCTTCTGTATGCCACTATTTTTAACAAATGGGAAAGTAGTATCACTTTACCGGAACCACTTGATAAAGACTGCAAGATTGTATTTAACGCCGCAAATGCCTATGCAACCGATTATAAAAGTAAATGGTTCAAGATATTAACTGGTAAAAATGTATTTTTTAATGGTGAATCTGTATTGGTTCGCTTAACACCTGACGTGGTCGGTGAATATTATGCACTTAAAAGGCTTTCTTCTTTTGATAAGCGTACACTACACAGCTGGGCTACGCTCATGACAGCACAGTTAGTTGACTGTAGAGAATTTTTTATTCGTGCTATTCAGGACTTTGGAAATAATAAGACCTTTATCGAAATCTTTCTGAAGATTTTCCGTGTCATGTCAGAATTAATTGCTAAGGATGATAACGATACGCACAAGGCCTTTGCCTCCATTCTTGAAACTTTCTTTCGTAATTACAAGGGAAATGAAGATGATCGGATATTCCAAAACATATCCGATGTAATCAACCAATACACTGAAGATAATAAGAATAACTGTGCATACGCTGCGGAATTGACACTACTTTTCCATGAAAATAGGCCACATATTGGCTTTAGTAGAAGAGTAGAGCACTTCGAATGCATTGAACCCCTATACAATCGGTGGCCTGAATCCCGCAAGATTGCTAGCGCCTATATCAGTTTTTTAGGCGATATCGCTGCATCGAGAATTGGTGCAAATGCACCTGCATATAGCGATTCCTATATCACAAAATTTGAAAAGCTTTTAAATTTGGCAAAGTCTACTGACTATGTAATTAAAAAGGCATTTATTCCGGTTTTAATCAAAGCTATCGAAAGAGCAGACAGTGTGCATGATTGGAAGAGATCGACTTTCATGGAAGATTTCTTTCTTAAGGAAGTTATGGAGCAGTGCGGAGATGAGCTGGCGCTAGATTGCATCGGCAAATTCGATTCTGTCATTATCTCCCTTGCTAAACAACGAGCAGATTTGGTCCAAGCTGTTACGTCGGAACCCATATCCGAGAGCAAGCAGTTAACAATACAGGAAATCGATCAAAAGCTGGAAAAGGAAATTGCTTTTTTCCGACATGTTATTAATAGTAACTCCAATCCTTCTGTCAACTTTGTTTGGACATATGTTGGCAAACTCTCAATGGTTACAAAGAACCTGTTCATCCATGAATGTATACCTCATAATGAATTGCTGTTCCAGTATATGTTACGTAAGCTGCAGGAAGTCTACACTATGCACTACAACTCCAACACTAGCAGCATTTTAGCATGGCGTGCATCCAGGGCACTTGATGAATTCTGTGATGCCAAGTCTGAAGCCATCCCCCCTTTTATCAGAGTGCAATGCATTCTGAATAAACCAAATTAACACGCTATATCCGCATAATAGCTTCGACTATAAACCGTTCTGGGGGACAGTTTCAGAATGCGAATCATACACGAGGATGTCTGCTCTATCAGATTATCCGGCAATACCCGTCCCTTCATTTTTTCACATCTTTAATGTTCGCGCGTTGTAAAATGAAGTTGCACATTTAATCAAATATAAGGTCCATAGCGAGGGTCTCTGTGTTAGAATCAATCTGCTACAGAAGATCAACACAGGAAAAGGCAATCGCTATGGACTACCCCAATCGTATCACAAACCACGAGAAAGGTAAACACCTAGTGTAGGATTACAATAGATGTATTACAAAGTCAAATAAAAAGAAAGACGAATGGATCGTCCTGTGGTATAGTTAAGTTGCTCAAACAAAACCAACATAGAAAGGACAATACATTCGCCATGAATACTGTAACACAGACTATGCGGTTCCGTCAATCCCTTTTGAACTACGCTGAAAAGCACGGTGTGACTAAGGCGGCCATCAAGTACAACGTGAACTGTCGTTATATCTACCGCTGGAAGCGCAGATATAACGGCGATATTCAGTCCCTTGCCAATAACCGCATCGACCGCACCACCATCCAAATCAGCATACAGAGGAAGAACTGCGCCAGATCACAAACTTCCGCAGGAGGAACCTAGCCACAGGTCTTGTGGTACTCTTGTGGAACACCTAAACAATGCCGCTCCGTTCAAGATTCTGTGCATCCAGACAGACAACGGAGCTGAATTTACAAAGAAATTCGTTTCAGATGACGCCAATCCTCACCTGTTTGGAGAAAAATTAAAGGAATTCGGCGTCCGACAAAAACTCATTAAACCTTTTACACCCCGGCACAACGGAAAAGTCGAGCGTTCCCATCGCAAAGACAACGAATACTTCTATGCATCGCATAAATTCTATTCGTTCCTTGATTTCCAAAAGCAGCTTGCTGTTCACTGCAGAAGGTACGATCGCTTTCCCATTTGACCTCTGGGCTGGCTTGATCCTCTAGCTTTCCTTGCTGAATATAGGAACCGGCCTTCTGCGCCCACTGTGTAACACATCATTGACAAACCTACACTGCATGAATAATTATGGGTGAGAAAATACCATATAAGGCCAGAAAGCCTGGCGGAGGTCGGAAAAAGCGGAAGCCGGAGTACGATGCAGGGAAAAAGTTGAAAGAACAGTTGGATGCTGCTGTAGTGCTTTATAATTCCGAGATGTCATTGCAGACTATCGCAGACGCACTGTCACTCAACCCCATCAAGGTCCGGAAGTTGCTCATCACAGCCGGGGTCTACGAGTCGGACACGGCAAAGCTCGTCCAGCAGACCTTTAATACCTACAGAGAAACACAGGACTACTCCACTGCCGTCACCTCCACCATGTCTGCCTTGCAATTGTCCCGTCCCTCCGTGACCTCCTATCTGCCGTATGCAAAAGGCGTGTACTTCCCGGAAACTGCTGAAGCAGAGAACATCAGTGCGGGGGCAGAAAGACAGCGACACTACCGAGCTGTGGTTGCGCTGAAGAAGAACCCGTGTGAGGAGAATCTCTGGAAGTGTGTGGTGGCTTTTCGGGGATACAAGTTCAAGACCCTGTCCGGCTTGCCCTTTACCTATAAGCTGAAGAAGGGCAGGGGAGATGAGTTCACCAAGGAACTGTGGATCGATCGCAGAGAGGACAACAAAAGCCTTGCTTGGAGTTCTGTGATGCTGGCGTATCACAATATTGGTAAAATCGGAGAGGTGGTGGACAGACCCAAGGCGCTGGGAGATATCCGGGGTATGTCGTATATCTATGGACTGTTCTACCGCTTTGGCCTGATCGACGTGCCGGAAAAGGTTAAAGAGAAGATGAAGAAGTGATAGGGACGTTGTGCTGGAAAGTGGCTCAAGTATATATTAGCATTCACAGACGTAGGTATAGTTTGTGATAGAAATAAAATTGCCCCCGTGGATACCACAGAAGGCAGTCAATTGGCTTATTCCCATTCCTCATTCCTAGCCCGCAGAAAATCCTGTACTTCTTTTTCGGTTGCCGGGCGGATGGCAGGCCTGTTCTGATAGACCGTTTTGCCGCAGTCTGGGCAACGGTCGGGCAGCGATTCTGCCTCAAAGCAGTAATGGCAGACATCGCAGAAATAGTAGTTCACGGTGTTATGCACTTCCTTGTCATGTGGAAATTTATATGTCATCAGGATACTTTTCTATCCCAAGAAAGTCCTCGATATTGGTGATGCTATCACCAGCAAGATCAGCAATGTCATCGAAGGAAATGATGACCGGCAGCTCTTTCTCAATGCCCACAGCTTTTCTATCACTGTCCTGCATGACTTTCAGTTCTCGATAAACTGGGTCGATCATAACAACTGTGCCAGTCATTCTAATGTATTTTCCGGTGTTCTCTGTGGTTCGGACAAAGTACCGGACTACGACCTTCATGCCTTTCTTGACCTGCAGGAGCTTGTCGGATAGAGCGTCCTTCTCCTCATCGGAAAGTTCGACTTTCTTCACCAGCAGCTTGCTGGCTCCCTCGCTGGAAATTTCATCATCGAAGCCACGCAGCGCGGCGAAGGGGCTGAATATCTTTGCCCGGTTTGAGAGTGCCATCCGGGGATACTTTACGGGTGGCTCTGGGCGGCCGAGATGGAGGATGTCTGCATACTTCTGTGCGACGTTTCGTCCTTCTTTGGTATTTCTGAAGTCTGCCATAGAATCCTCCTTGTTGCATTATTTGGCCTTGTGGCCGCCGATCTGACCGTTCCGTTCTCGCATAGTGGCTCCTACCAGATAGTTGGTGCCCTTCAGAACAGCGTTTTTTCCGAATTTCTTCTTGATACCGAGCATGGTCGCCTGTAGGGATTTCTCCCGCTCCAGCTTGCTGGCGTCAGTGAACAGATCCACTTGTAAGATGCCCTGATCCTTGACCACACGGCTTGCTGCGATTGTTATTCTCCGAACAGTCAGATTTCTGTTGGTAATGCGGTCGAACAGTTCTGTGGTAGCGGCCATCAGTTGGCTGCTGAGATTAGTCGGGTCGTCCAGCCGTGTACTGCCGTGGGCACCCTTCGGGACAGTGCGACCGTAGTGATCGATGTGGACAGGACCGTGATAGATGCCCTTGTCGCAGTTCTCCCGGTCGTAGCCGATGTCCAGTGTCAGGCTGTCCGTGACCAGTCCCTTGTCCGTAAGCTGGAATACCAGACTGTCGGTCATCTCCTGGACGATGATTCGAGCCTTGTCATAAGGATAAGGGCAGGAGAGAACCTGACCTTCGGACAGGCTGTTGGTTTCCGGGCGATAGGCATTGATCTCCTTCATCCCGCAGGGTTCCAGCCCCCAGGCGTGGTCGATGAGAATCTCAGCGTCTATGCCGAACTCCTTGTAAAGTATCTCAGGAAAGTGAATGCTGGCTCTTGCCAGTTCACCCATCGTATGGATGCCATGTTTTTCCAGCCTGCGGACGGTGCCGGGCCCAGTCTGCCAGAAATCGGTGAGCGGCTTGTGATCCCAGAGCAGATACCGGAAGGATTCTTCGTCAAGCTCTGCGATGCGGACACCGTCCTTGTCCGGTGCGGCGTGCTTGGCGGTGATGTCCATTGCCAGCTTTGCCAGGTATAGATTGGTGCCGATCCCGGCGGTGGCGGTGATGCCGGTGGTGTACAATACCTCCCGAATCATGGTCATGGCGAGGCCGTGGGCAGACATTTTATAATGCGTAAGGTATGCTGTGGCATCGATGAACACCTCATCGATGGAATACACCACGATGTCCTCCGGGGCAATGTACTTGAGATAGATGCCGTAAATCTGCCGTGAGATCTTCTCATAGTACGCCATCCGGGGTGGTGCCACCAGATAGGATACTTCAAGAGAGGGATCAGCGGCGAGGGCAGTTGCATCATAGGACGCAGCCGAAAGAGAGGGAACACCATCTTTGTACACAGCGGTCTTGTTACGGATGACATCCCGCAGACGACCGTTGTTGACCTCTTTGACACGCTGCACGACCTCGAACAGTCGAGCTCGACCGGGAATGCCGTAGGACTTCAGGGATGGGGACACAGCCAAGCAAATGGTTTTCTCCGTGCGGCTGGCATCGGCCACGACCAGATTGGTGGTCAGCGGATCAAGATGCCGTGCGGCACATTCTGCCGAGGCATAATACGACTTGAGGTCTATTGCCAGATATGTGCGCTGCGCCATGCTGTGTCCCTCCCTTTCTGTGGTGAACTTCGCAATGTCATTTGCTTGCTTTTTCAAGTTCCTTGATTTTTTCCTTAAGAGAATCGATTTCCTGCGTTTGCCGATGGAAAATCTCGCGGTTAGCTTGCTCGTTCTTGTTATAGGCCAGAGCAAGAAACACCAGAGCCAGACGAAGTTCCTCGTCTGGAATAATCTTGCAGGCTTTAATCATTTCTTCTTGGTCGGTAATCTCGGCGAGTGTACTCAGTTTCTCAAAGATGGTCAGTGATAACCCCCTTTTGTTGGATGAGCTTATTGTGCCGTCCGCTCCACATACCAGCGGCCAAGCCGTCCGGTGAAGCGAGGGTCGATGTGTTCAAAGAACAGGTGCTTCTCCTGTCCTTGGATCAGGACAGTGAAACAGTCGCCATTGCAGTCGTTGTCTGCGGTTCCTGCCGGGCGGAAGTCCCGGACGGTTTCGATAGGGAAGGTTCTTCCGTCCGCCCAAGTGATGGATGTTGGCTGCATATAGCCGGTTGAATCAAACTCCGAGGCGACCTTTACATAGACACGCTCGATCATGATTCGTTTGGGTATCGCCATGTGGGTCACCTCCGATCCTTAGTGCTTGGCCCGCAGGAAGCGGTTGTCGATATCAACGGGCAGTTGGAGGTGCTCACCGCGGCGAATCAGGCTGTACATCTTAAACGCAAAAAAAGGCGCTGGAATGCAGAGATCTTTGGCAACGCTGAAAAAGTCGGTGTTGCCGGAGTGAATCAGATCCAGCACTTCCTCATCATCCAGTAACAGATCAGCGGCGAAGAAATTGGCCTCTCTTTCCAGTCTGCCGGCGGCCTGGTAAATGTCGAAATCCTGCATGGCCTGACACCGCAGGTGGTTTGAGTGTTCAAATATATGCCCAAGTTCATGACCGGCAATGACACGCTGCTCCTCGTAGGGAAGGTGAGGATTAACGGCTATGTATCGGACACGATTTACAATCGTAGCGAAGCCACGCAGACCATCCGCATCGAGTGATCTGGCAGGCCAGAGCTTTGTGTTGGGCAGCGCATCGATCAATTCAAAAGGGTCACGGGTACCATATTTCTGAATCAATTTTTGAGTATCGTCAAAGGTTTGAAGTTGTGTCATTCTTTCACCAACTTTCTGGCAGAAGATCAGGTGCCGTTATCTTCGGCATTCTTCCGGTATTTCTTCGGCGTGAACTTTTCACGTGCCACCTTCTTGGAATCCATAAAGATCCGCTGCATTTCAATGGCAAACGCCTTCTGATCTTCCTCCGAAAGAGAACCGCCGGCGAATAGCTCACGAGTCTGGCTGAGAATCTCGCTGGCCTGTGCCTGACCGCGCCGCCCGTAGAAGGAGCCTACCTCGGTCATAAACTCCTCATTTTCGGTCATCAGATAATTGACGTCCGTTTCAAGCAGCTCGGCCAGCTTTGCATACATATCGCGAGTGCGGGGATAGGTGGTACCGGCCTCATAACCGCCAATGGTACGGCGGGTTACGCCCATCTGTTTCGCAAGTTCCTCCTGAGACCACCCCTTCTGTGTGCGGAGGCCTTTTAGTTTTTCCCCGAAGTTCATTGCTAGTGCTCCTTTCCCTAGATGATGTTTTCCCTGGACGTTTGCTCTAAATGTGTTATTGACAAGAGCTAAAAGCGTCATTATAATTGAAATGAGAAAACTGATTTCGCATTTATTATATCAATGGGAAAATAACCTGTCAAGAGGTTTGCATTGAAATGAGAAGTTTATTTTCTCATAGTGTGCAAAAAATGACACAGCAAAGAGGCTGATAGAAAACGAGGGGGCGAGGAATTGGAGTGCTTTTCGCATGATAGGGGACCGGTTGTCCGTATGGCTCAACGGGAAAACCCCAATGAAATAGATGAATATGTGAATCCGTTCTGCACAAAGCTGGATGAAATCGGATCATTTCAGAGCTACTGTATCGGGCACTTTGAGCACGAGTGGTTGGATGCGCTGGGCCAGATGATTGCGGAGGGGCGAGTACCGATTACGGATGCACCGAGGGTGGATGATCCAACAGAGCTGCGTCACATGGATAGCGGATACATTCATAGGATGGACTTTTCACGTCCGGATCGGGGGCACTTCTATGCGGATGCCATTGTATAATGAAGCCAACGGATTAGAAAAGATTCTGCCGCAGACATTGACGTACACTTAAAGCAAAGTGTCAAAACTTATTTTGCTGTGAGCGCGGACACACTTATGAGCAGGCGATGGACAGATTGACGGTGTCTTTTGCCAGGCTGCGATAAAACTGCCAATTAAAATTATAACGAGGTATCCTCCATTTTTATAATGGAGGATACCTCGCTTTTTGTTTATATATGTATAACTCATTTATAGTATAATAACACATAAGCCGACATTTTTCAACAAATCATGTAATATTTAATTATACCGGATTTGAAATTGTCAATTTCACCAGATATACAAGATTTTTTTGTCAGCAAAGCAACCAATATGTGACAATCGTTATCAAATCACGGCTTAGTATGGGGGAAGTTTCACATGGCAAGACGAGGAGAGAACATTCGTAAGCGTAAAGATGGTCGTTGGGAGGGTCGATATATCAAGGGCCGCAAGCCTGATCGAACAGCAATTTGGGGATATGTATACGGACACAGTTACACCGAAGTAAAAAAGAAAATGACAATGCGCAAGGCCGAGGTCAGAGCCTGCGCACTGTCGGAACAGAATCCAACATTTCAGGAGCTTTCTCATAATTGGGAAGGCTCCATTTCTTTAGGGGTCAAAGCGTCGACAATTACACACTATCAGTATACTTTGGAGCATTACATTCTCCCTGTACTTGGCAACTATCGTGTGCAAGAGTTGAATGAATATACCTTAGAAAGGTCATTGCTTGAGATTATCACGCCAACAGACAACAGCCACAAACCATTAGGGGCTACTATGGCGCGCGAATGTCTTGTGCTTGTACGCCGCATTTGCCGATATGCAGCACACTTGCACCTTATGCGGTCACTTGAGATTGACGTTAAGATGGCAAAACCACCTATGGCTACGCCTACTACGCTCAGCAAATCTGAACAGCAATGCTTGCAGAGCTATGTTGAATTTGCCCCAACTACTCGGAAACTTGGTGCACTGCTCATGATGCAGATGGGACTGCGCATAGGTGAAGTCTGTGGTCTACAGTGGGCTAACTTTGATTTAGAACATGGCATTTTATCCATTGAACGGACAGTAAAACGAATTTATGTGGGCGCAGGCCAAACGAGGGTTGTCATTCAGTCGCCAAAAACGCGAAGCTCCGAGAGAAAAATTCCGATTCCTCACGGCATTTTGGGTATGCTGAAGCAGTTGCAGCAGAAAGAAAGCTGCAAAGTCTGGTTTTTGTCGGGCAATGAATCCAAACCTGTTGAGCCTCGTTGCTACCGGAAAAGCTTGCGCTGCTATTTAAAAAGTGCTGGCGTCACGGAAGTGAATCCGCATGCTCTGAGACATACTTTTGCAACGACCTGCCTGCAAGCAGGTTGCAACATAAAAACGTTGAGTGAGCTGTTGGGGCATGCCAGCTCTGACATTACATTAAAGCGTTATGTGCATACCTGTTGGGAGTGGAAGCAGAATGAGATAAACCGCATTTTCCAGTAATTGATGGTCAGTCAAAGGGGCAACGGCAGCATAACCACATATCTTCGTTGTTTTATGGTATGAGTTTTCCATTATAAAAATGGAAGACACCTTGCGAGGAAGTGAGGTGGGCAATATGGCGCTGGATCTGTATGAGCATAATGCGAATGCTTACGTGGCCGCGTGCGAGATGATGGACAAGTACGGCAAAGCTGCTATTGTTCACCCCACCGGCACGGGTAAGAGCTATATCGCGTTCAAGCTCATTGAAGCTCATCCAAATGAAGTGATTATCTGGCTTTCTCCCAGTGAGTACATCTTCAAGACTCAGCGGGAGAGCTTACTGCGGCAAGACCAGGACTTCCCGCTTCAAAATGTACGATTTTATACGTATGCCAAGCTGATGTGCAGTACGGCGGAGCAGCTTAACCAGATAGCAGAACAGAACCCCACCTACATTATACTGGATGAGTTTCATCGAATTGGTGCGGAATTTTGGGGGGAGAGCACGCAAAAACTGTTGTCTCTCTGCCCACGTTCAAAGCTGCTGGGTTTGACCGCCACCAATGTGCGTTACCTCGATAATAACCGCGACATGGCCGAGGAACTGTTCAATGGTCATGTTGCATCTGAAATGACCCTGGGCGAGGCAATCGTCCGGGGAATTTTGCCTGCCCCGAAATATGTGACCACGGTTTTTAAATACCAGCAGGACTTGGCGCGGTATCAGTCGCGAGTTGACAATCTGCGCAGCCCGGGCATTCAGGACGTGAACCAGAAATATCTGGACGCTCTAAAGCGTGCCCTAGAGCAAGCGGATGGACTGGACAAGGTTTTTGCCCGTCATATCACCAACAAAAGCGGCAAGTACATCGTGTTTTGCTCCGGCAAGGATCACATGGACGAGATGATTTCCCATGTGCCGGAATGGTTTGCGGCTATTGATACAAAACCTACTGTGTACAAAGCTCTGTCTGATGACCCCGCCACAGATAAGGCCTTTGCGGCCTTTAAGGCAGACAACAGCAAGCACTTAAAGCTTTTGTTCTGCATTGACATGCTCAATGAGGGCGTCCATGTCGAGGGCATCTCGGGCGTCATTCTGTTCCGTCCGACGATTTCGCCTATTATCTACAAGCAGCAGATTGGCCGCGCTCTGACAGCAGGGGATAGCACAACACCGCTTATTCTGGATGTCGTCAATAACTTTGAGGGCTTGTCCAGCATCAGTGGCCTGCAAAATGAGATGGCTGCCGCTGTGCAGCGTCTCTACGCCAACGGTGAGAGCGATAAGGTCGTGACTGACCGTTTTGAGGTTGTGGAGCAGGTCCATGACTGCCGCGTGCTGTTTGAACAGTTGCAAAGCAGCCTGTCCTCGACGTGGAATCACTACTTCTCCGAGGCTAGCATTTACTATGCCGAACACGGCAACCTGGATATTCCGCGGCGCTACAAGACGCCTATGGGTTTGAGCCTTGGAGCATGGCTGCAAATTCAGCGGCAGGTTCGCAGCGGCAAGCGTGCCGGGAGCCTGACCCAGCAGCAGATTGAACGCTTGGACAGTATCGGCATGCGCTGGGACAACTACAGCGACTTGGCCTGGACAAAAGGCTATGAAGAAGCCGCGCAATATTACGCCAAGCACGGCAACCTCATGGTGCCCGTAGAATGGAAAACAAAAGATGAGTTCCCGCTGGGAAGTTGGATTTCCAGCAAGCGCACCGAGAAGGCCGCTGGCAGGCTGGACGCGGAGAAGATGAGCCAACTGGAGCGCATTGGCATGGTCTGGGATGCTTTCAACGAAAAGTGGGAGCAGGGCTTTGCGGCTGCGGCGAAGTATTATGCCGACCACGGCAATTTAGTCGTGCCTGTGTCCTACACCACAAAGGATGGGCTGCGTTTGGGGGTCTGGGTTAGAAACCAGAAACAAACTTATGCCAACGGAATGTTGCAGCCTGAGAAGGCCGAACGGCTGGAAAGCATTGGAATTCTTTGGGAGCAAAGCAACTTCGACTTCAAGTGGAATGCGGCTTACGAAGCGGCCAAATTGTATTTTGAGGAAAACGGCAGCCTGAATGTGCCCATCGGCTATACAACCCCTGACGGTATAGCTTTGGGCAAGTGGGTGGCCCGTCAGCAGTATGCCTACAAAAGCCCGAACAATAGCAATTGCAAACTGACTTCGGCGAGGGTCACTTTGCTGGAAAAGATCGGCATGCAGTGGGAAAAGGCCGACCCGTGGCAGCATAAGTACGATTTGGCGTGGGACTATCTGCAAATGCACGGTAACCTGCAAATTCCGGCCAAATACAAAACGGCGGACGGCATCTGGCTGGGCCGCTGGTTGTACGACCAAAAGGTTTTACTGCGCAAGCAGTCACCCCGGCTAAGCGCCGAACAGACAAATAAATTGCGGAAACTGCTGGATGAGGACACGGCAGGTAAAGCATGCTGAAAAGATTGAGGAGAAATCATGACGAGGTTTAGACACGACCTGATTTTGCGGCTTGTAAAAATCATGGATGCAGTGCTGGTTACAATACCGTTTGCACTGTGCTGGTATTTGTACTATGCAAAACACATTGCATCGCCGTTTTACGCAAAAGGTGATTACTTGGTGGTGGCACTGTTCTTTGTGCTTTTCATCATGTTTGGCCGCGTGTACGACGCATTTCTAATGTCGATGTACCGCATATCCGAAATCGTCTATGCGCAGTTTCTGGCGGCGGCAGTCAGCGACTTTATTATGTACGTCGTTATCTGGTTGCTGAGCAAGCATCTGCCTAACATCCTGCCGGGTGTGGCAGCATTGGTTGGACAGTTGGTTCTGGCGGCAGTCTGGGCTCGCAGCGCACACCACGCGTACTTTAAGACCTTCCCGCCGCAGGCTACTGCTGTAATCTATGACACGCGCCAAGGTCTGGAAAAGCTGATCGGCCAGTATGGCTTGGATGGCAAGTACAATGTCGTAGCGACGGCCACGGCAGCAGAGTGTATTGAAAATTTATCTATGTTGGACGGCATCAACACGGTGTTTATCAGCGGCGTCCACAGCCATGACCGCAACATTATTTTGAAGTATTGCGTCGAAAACAACATCACGATGTTTGTAATTCCCCGTATCGGCGACACGATCATGTCCGGTGCGCACCACATGCACATGTTCCATCTGCCGATGCTCCGTGTGGGCCGCTACAATCCGCAGCCGGAGTACCTTTTTATCAAGCGTTTGCTGGATATTGTGATTTCTGCTGCTGCACTGATTATTTTGAGCCCGATCTTTTTGGTGACGGCCATTGCCATTAAGGCAACGGATCACGGACCTGTGTTTTACAAGCAGACTCGTTTGACCAAGGATGGAAAAGAATTCGGTATTTTGAAGTTCCGCAGCATGCGCGTTGACGCTGAAAAAGACGGCGTAGCTCGTCTTTCCAGCGGCGAGCACGATGACCGCATCACGCCCGTTGGCAAAGTGATTCGCGCATGCCGCGTGGATGAGCTGCCGCAGCTTATCAATATACTACGAGGTGAGTTAAGCATTGTGGGGCCTCGTCCAGAGCGTCCTGAAATTGCAGCCCAATACTGTGAAGAAATGCCGGAGTTTGCACTGCGCCTGCAGGCTAAGGCTGGCCTGACTGGTTATGCACAGGTTTATGGTAAATACAACACCACGCCTTATGACAAGCTGACGATGGATCTAATGTACATAGCGCATCCGAGTATTATCGAGGATTTGAAAATCATGTTTGCAACGGTGAAGATCCTGTTTATGCCGGAAAGCACCGAGGGAATTTCTGAGGGTCAAACCACTGCAATGAGTGGAGAAAGCCACTAAATATCGACGCTTTTGTGCATTTTGAGCCGCTAAAAATTGGAAGAAATTCCAGAGTGAAGTCAGGCATAAATACACCTCTTACCGTGGCGTTAAGTTGGAGAGTGCTCTCGATAGTGCAAAATGCCGAGACCATGGGCGTGAGAGAGGGCAAAACGAGTGTGAATTGAGGCTTTTACGCCCTGAAAGGCACTTTTATGGATGCGACTGTAGCTCGTGGGTTTATGCCAGATGGCACTGTGATGATATTACCGACACTGTGGTGACTTTCGCATAGCGATTTCGGGACGGAGCGATGATAACATCATCTGCGATTTCATCCCGGTCTTGGAGATAACAAGGCGGATGTGAGCAAGATGATGATAAACACATTGTCGCAGAGATGCTTGTTCGTGTGGGGTAATCCGGCATAAGCAAGGGAGCTACCGTAGCGAGTGATAGTGCCATCAGGACTAAAGACAGCGGTTACCGTAGCAACGTTCATTGTGGCGGTACAAGAGACATAGCGGCAGTGTGGGCTAACACTGCTGAGGACGATTAGTAGAGCTTTATAAGGAATAGACGGCTCAGACTCTTTGAGATTGAGTCTGGGCTGTTATTTGTGGGAGAGAGGAACAGAGATGAAAAAGGTACTTCTTGTGACATTCTCGGACAATGCGGATCATCAGGATACGCTGTTCGGAATGTATGAGGAACTGAGAAAGCGGAGTGACTGGGATGCCTATTTGTTGTGCATTAAGACTCCAAAGGTAGAGTTGCAGCAGTCGGATCACACTTGGCTGGTTGACTGCCCGGAGCGTCCTGGTGTGACCAAGAAGACTTTCAACCTCCCTTTGCTCCTTTCTATTGTCCATCGTATCCGCAGGGAGCATTTCGATGCCATTTATTTTGAGAGTCTGCACACATGGAACCTACCCATCATGATGATATCCGGCAAGGCGAAGACCTATCAGGTGATTCATGAGGTCATTCCGCACGAAGGCGACAGCCAGGTCAAGATGGTAGATTTGATGAATAAGGCTGTGGTCAAGTTTGCAGATACGATTGTCCTGCGCAACAAAACCTATATTCAAGATATGATCGATCGATATGGTATTAGCGCAGAGCGAGTGAAGTATCTGGAACTGTGGCGGCGTTATCCTGTTTATACCGCACCGGTACATAATGGACGCGCACTGTTCTTTGGAAGAATCAATCCGTATAAGGGTGCAGACAACCTTTTAGAAATTGTTCGCCTGTGTCCTGATATCCAGTTTGATGTGATTGGGCGCGTTGACCCACAGATGCAGGAGGTTGTGAATCAGCTTGCCAAGGAGAAAAATGTAAAGCTGAATAATGACTATGTCACAGACGCAGAGATGCGGGCGGCATTTATCAACTGTGACTGGGCGATTGTTCCTTATAATTCGGCCTCACAGTCGGGCATTATCATCGACGCTTATAAATATAGCCGCCCTGTGATTGCCTTTGAGGTTGGAGCGATTCCAGAGCAGGTCGATGATGGTAAGAGCGGCTACCTTGTAAAAGCTGGCGATAATCAGAAATTTGCAGCCAAGCTGAAAGAGGCGATGCATCTGAGCACGGAGCAGTACGATGCGATGAGCCGCGATGCTTATCAGTATGGCAGCAAGAAGTATGCAACGAGTGGCGCAGTGGAACGGTTTGTGGAACTGCTCAATGACAAGATTTGAGGACGGGTCATGTGGAATAGGTTAAAGAGATATGTGATGTTATTACGCATATTTTTAGCGGTGGGGGGGGACTCACGTGCTGAGTACCTGAAGAAAAAAGGCTATTTCAAGTCCATTGGCAACCATGTGTATTTGCAACCGTGGAACTTTGGAACAGAGCCGCATTTGATCAGCTTTGGAGATAACGTTCATGTGGCAAGTGGGGTTACATTTGTAAACCATGATATTACCTGCATGATGTTCAACTATATGGATAAAGAACATCACTATAGGTTACGCCAAGGTGAGATAACAATTGGGAACAATGTTTTCATTGGCGCGAAAAGCACGGTACTTTATGATGTTACGATTGGTGACAATGTAATTATCGGGGCAGGAAGCCTTGTGAACAAGGACATTCCGAGCGGAACAGTAGCAGCGGGAGTACCCTGCAGAGTGATTGGAAAATTCGAAGATTATCAACAGAAAATGAAAAAGGAAGAATCAGAATGAGCTTTAAGGAAAAAAGTCCTCTTGTAGTTGCATTGTATCTGCCTCAGTACTATGAGACTGAGTATAACAATAAATGGTGGGAAAAAGGATATACGGAATGGGTGGCGTGCAAACGCGCGAAGCCGCTGTACCCGGGACATAACCAGCCGCGTGTACCACTCAATAACAATTACTACGACCTGTCAGTCAAAGAAAATATTCGCTGGCAGATGAATCTTGCAAAAGAATACGGCATCGATGGATTTGCAATTTATCAGTACTATTCCTGTGGCAGTAAATTGCTGGATGTTCCAGTGGAGATGATTCGAGATGATCCTTCGCTTGATTTGCCTTTCTATCTCTACTGGGCAAATGAGTCTTGGCGTAAAACATGGTTTGGACAGGACAATACCGTTGTCTGGGAACAGAAGTATGGTACTGAAAAGGACTGGCGTATTCAATTTGACTATTGCTTAGAGTATTTCAAGGATAAACGCTATATCAAGATTGATGGTAAACCTGTCTATGCGATTTATAACGCCTGGGCAATCCCGGAGCAGGAGAAATTCCTTTCTCTGTGGGATGAGTGGGCGAAAGAAGTTGGCTTACCGGGAATCTATTTTGTCAAAACAATTGGAAGACATGACGCGGATACGAAGGGAAATTTCTCGGCTACAGTTACAAGAGAACCGAATTATACCTTCGCACACGATGAGAAACTGCTGGAAAAAGTAAAAAGAGTCACGTCATCCCGTGTGATTGATTTTGTGAACCGCAAATTTCTTCTTCCGCGCGGAAAGGGCATCGTTATGACAAAGGCTTCCTACGATGCGCTGTGGGACAGAATCTTAAAACGTGAGAATCAGGATAGCAGTACACTTTTGGGCTGCTTCTGTGATTGGGATAACTCTCCTCGAAAGAGCTATAACTCCATTATTATGCAGGGGGCATCAGCACAGAAATTTAATGCGTACTTCAAGCGGCTTTTGCGGAAAGCACAAAATATTGGTTCTCCGATGATTGTAATCAATGCATGGAACGAATGGGCAGAAGGTGCTTACCTTGAGCCGGATGAGAAAAATGGCTATGCATTCCTTGAAGCAATTAAAGAAGCCAAAGAAAGCAGAGGAATCGAAAAATGATCATCACAAAAACGCCTTTCCGTATGTCTTTTTTTGGCGGCGGTACCGATATGGAGAGCTTCTTTAAAGAGAATGGTGGCGCAGTACTTTCTACCACCTTTGATAAGTACTGCTATGTGAATGTCCGTCATCTTCCCCGGTTCTTTGATTATTCCACGGAGCTGTCCTACTCAAAAACTGAGCGGGTAACAAATATTGATGATATCCAGCATCCTGCTATCCGAAATGCGATGAAGATGCTGGATATGCATGAGATTCGTCTTACATATGAGGCTGATCTCCCGGCACGTTCTGGCCTTGGTACCTCTAGCTCCTTTGCAGTTGGAATGCTGAACGCATTTTACGCACTCAAAGGCAAATATGCGGACAAGAAAAAGTTGGCGGACGAAGCAATTTACCTTGAGCGAAACCTGTGCCAGGAGGCAGGTGGCTGGCAAGATCAGATTGCGGCTTCTTTTGGTGGTTTCAACCGCATCAACTTCAATGCAGATGGCTACGAAGTACTGCCTGTTATCATTTCGCCGGAACGCAAAAAGCAGCTTAATAAGAATCTGATGATGTTCTTTACGGGATTTACTCGTTTCTCTTCCGATGTGCAGAAAGCAAACGCGGTGGGTAAGCAGGATAAGACTGCTCAACTTAAGGAAATGCTTGCACTTGTTGATGATGCGGAGCGTATTTTGGCGGACAAGAACACTGACCTCGATGATTTTGGCAGAATGCTTGACCACACATGGAGACTGAAGCGTCAGACAGGTTCTGCGGTTTCGACTAATAGCATTGATGAACTGTATGCAAAAGGCATGGCTGCCGGCGCACTGGGAGGAAAACTGCTCGGTGCTGGTGGCGGAGGATTCCTCGTGTTCTATGTGCAGCCGGAGAGACAGGATTCTGTCCGCTGGGTTATGCGCGACTTGATGCATATCCCGTTTGAATTTGAGAATGGCGGTACAAGAGTGATTCATTATTCGCCGGAAACATATGAACCGAAGAATTGAGCATCTATGCGAAAAGGGCTAAAAACTGGAGGAATATCTGTTGTGAAAGTACGAACAGACAAATTGGGAAAGTACATATTTTTGCTGTATATTTTTTTGGTGCTTTCACTACCGGACGGCATCAAAAATATGACATGTCTTTACAAAATGTCGACGAAAGGTCTTCCAATTGTATATACGTATAATTATTATTTTTCCATTTTGGAAATTCCAATTATTATCGTTGGACTATATGTGTATAGGTTTAGCTCGATCATACGTTTCGGAAGAGTAGTATTAACTGTAGCACTTATAAATATTGTGTTTGCTATTTTAGAAGTTGAAATGAACATTGTGTCTATTCAAAGCTACGAAATGTTTCTACTTCTAATAACGGGGTTCTCTACGGCATCAATAGTATTATGGATTGCCGATGATTTTAGAGAAGTTGAGAAAATATTGGACTGTTTTATTCTTTTTCAATTTCTGCTGCAACTTGTCAGTATGGTTACAGGAACATCAGGTGCAGATGGAAGATACGCAGCAATTGGTATGGGAAGTGGAGCAACAGCGAGTCTGGCAGCGACTTATTTAGTTTGGACGTTCTTCTCAAGGACGGAAAAGGTAAACTGGCTGGTTGTTATGTGTTCACTCGTATCGATTGTACTAACTGGATCGAGGACCAATTTACTCGCTTTTCTACTGATTGCTTTTGTGTTCTCAGGAAGATTGATTCGGCGGCAGATACAACAAGGAAATCAAACACTGATGCTACTGTTGCTGATTATTGGAATTCCGTTGATTGTTATGGTTCTGTATGTCGGTTATCAAAAGGGCGCATTTAGTGCATTAACAAGAGTTTTGGATTTATTCCAAGGAAGCGTTGTAACTAATATTAGCAATGATGATTCCTATTTGGGGAGACTCCGCAGTATTGAAGGTAGTATGCGTATTCTGGGGAAGAATCCATTTGGAATTCCGTTCTCAATTTATGCGATAGAAAGTTATTCCGCCCGTACATTTAGCATGGAGTACCCGCATTCAACACTGCTGAGTTATGTATTGCTATGGTCTCCTATTGTGGCTGGGTATTGTGTCTTTTACTTGATTAGACTGATGGCGAGATGCATAAAAAGAGGGCTGGATGACTGGATTTATATTTTGTATTATTTGATGATGATTGTCTTGTATGGATCACCGGTTTTGTATTCTAAATCGTATGCAATGACATTGATTCTTGTTTCTTTTGTTGTTCAGAAAATTAAAGCAAGTGACAACGGTGCTGTATTTGAGCGGCACATTATGGTAGATAATCCAAGTGTTGAAACAGAATAAATATTGGCAATATGAACAAGAAAAAAGTTGATTTGTGTTTTGTTTGCAATTCATCGCAGAAAGGCGAATTCTAAAATGAAAGTAGTAGCTTTTTATCTTCCTCAGTTTCATTCGTTTCCAGAAAATGATATGTGGTGGGGAAAAGGGTTTACAGAATGGACTAATACAAAAAAGGCACGTCCGCTTTTCAACGGACATTATCAGCCACACACACCAATGAATGAAAACTATTACGATCTTGTGAAGGACAAGAATGTCTTTTTGAGACAAATTCAAATGGCGAAAGAATACGGCGTTGATGCATTTTGCTACTACCATTATTGGTTTGCAAATGGAAAAAAATTGATGGAGAAACCAATCGAGCGAATGCTGTCAGACAAAAGCTTAGACATGCCATTTTGTTTATGCTGGGCGAATGAAAACTGGTCTCGCAGGTGGGATGGAAGTGAAACTTCTATCCTTATGGCACAGGATTATGGGGATAAACAAGGATGGCAGGACCATTTCGAATATCTTCTGAACTTCTTTAATGATGAACGCTATTTGAAGGATGAGCAGGGACGGCCTATCTTACTGATTTATAAGCCGCAGCTAATCACCACATTGGATGAAATGCTTTCCTGCTGGAGAGACCTTGCCCAAAAGGCAGGACTGCCAGGAATTTGCTTTGTGTGCCAATATCCACAGTATGGAAGTGAAATTGAGGATAAATTCGATCATTACGTTGAATTTGAACCTGCTGCGACAACTGGCATTCCGGGCAGCAATTTTCTTAAAGCGTGGGAAATCTCCCCAAAGTATGCCGTTGAGGTGGGACTGACTAAAATACTTCAGGTTACCAGAATTAGATCGTACAAAAAATACAGCTACAAGGATACAGTAGCAGCTTCTATAAAACGCCCAATTCGGAATTCAAAGGAGTGGGTTGGTGCTTTCCCGGGCTGGGATAATACGCCTCGCCGTGGGGAAAACGCGATCTTGTACGATGGCTCAACTCCAGCTTTGTTTGAAAAATATGTTGAGGCGCAATTAAAAAAATCTAAAGCAGCAGGACAAGAAGGGGTTTTATTCATCAACGCATGGAATGAATGGGCAGAGGGGGCGCATCTTGAGCCTGATGAAAAATATAAAATGAAATATTTAGAGGCACTAAAAAATGCACGAGAAAAAGCAAACAATGAATAAGTGAGAGAGGATTCATTAAATGAGCGGTTTCGATGGAGCAATCAACAGAATTAAAACGATTGCCAATAATCTGTATGTTGGTTTGGAAAGTGGCGTCATTCATCGGGACCCACATATAGTATTATTTGGTGCATGGATGGGAGCGAAGTTTGCCGATAATTCAAGATTCTTATATCAGTATCTAGAAAAGAACAAAAGCAAACTTGGTCTTAAGCGTGTGATTTGGGTGACACGAAGTTCAGAAGTAGAGTCTATGCTTAAAAACATGGGATATGAATGCTACTTGTGCGGAACAAAAGAAAGCAAATACTGGCACTTGAAGTCCGGAGTTCACATTGTATGTAATGCGACAAACCGACAAGGGCATGAAGCGGACATTGATATTCAATATTCGTGGGGAGCAAAAAAAATACAGCTCTGGCATGGAGTTGGAATGAAGTCAGTCGGTGCAATAGCAAATGAGCATGTTTCAGTCGGGCGAAATGGAGGCGTATGGCAGAGAATAAAAAGCGTTCGTTTCCTTAATATGCTTATGTCCGAAGGAGGCTGGGGTGAAGCTTATTTCCTGACAACAAGTCCGGTGAAATTGAAAACGTGTCGGGCGATTGCTGCATGTAGTGAGCAGAGTATGTTCATTTCAAGCTATCCGAGAAATTGTGAATGTGTAGAGCTTTTGGAGACAGAGAAAAAAGTAATAGAACAACTCCATGCGTATAGAGGTGCTATCATTTATCTGCCAACATTTCGTAAAGATTATGGTTCATATACGCATCCTCTAGATGATACTCAAATAAGAGAATTTCTGGAAAGAAACGACTATGTCTGGATAGAAAAACCACATAGTGCAGCTACCTACAGATATAATGGGAGCACCCTAAAAAATATAATTTGTTTGGATTCTACCTTTGATATAAATGTCCTTTACCCATACGTTAACGCGGTAATTTCGGACTATTCTTCAGCTGTATTTGATGCAGTATATAGGAAAATTCCCGTCATAATGTATACCCCTGACATTGAAAGGTTCAAGAATGGGAATATTGGTTTGACATTTGATATAGAAAAGGATTGCGGAGCAGTAATCGCTGAAACAATCCCTATGGTTGTTGAAATGCTTACTGAAATTAAAGATGATTTGTTTTACAGCAAAAAGGAACGCACAGAATTCTATAAAAAATACTATAAGGAATTTTGGAACGGCACAGCTGCAAGTTATAGTCAAATATGGACTGATATGAAGAAGAAAGCGCAGATTCAATAACTACAGGATGAATAATTCAAGGGGATGGAATAAGAAATGGAGTTTTCATCACTAAATAACAGTTCGATTCTTATTACAGGAGCAACTGGCATGATTGGTCAGAACATTGTTTCGTATATTAGAAATCTGAACGCAAACGAGCATACTCATATTAAAATCATTTTACATGGAAGAAATGAAGAAAAATTGAATCGGCTGTATAAAGCATACATGAACGATCCGTTGATTGAAACAGTGGTTTGTGATGTCAGAGACCTGACATATGACGAAGGCGTGGATTATATCATTCATACTGCAAGTATAACGGGTGGAAGTAAACAGCATCTTGAGTTTCCGCTAAGAACGCTTGAAACAGCAATTGATGGAAGCAGACGTGTGTTGGAACTCGCTCGTGAAAAGAAATGTAATGGGATTGTATTTCTTTCATCACTTGAAGTGTACGGTTTTACCGGAGCAACAGAAAAAAGCATTAAGGAAAACAGCGGTGGTTACATTGATACAATGAACCCGCGTAGTAGTTACTCAGAAGGGAAACGAATATCTGAATGCCTTTTTACAGCATATGCCAAACAATATGGTCTCCGTGCAATGGTTGCAAGACTTACGGCTTCTTTTGGAGAAGGTGTTTCGCCAACGGATAATAGGGTATTTGCTCAGTTTGCAAGAAGCGTCCTTGCAGGCGAAAACATTGTGCTAAAATCTACCGGCGAGACAGTAAGAAACTATTGTGATGCGTTGGATGTGGCATCTGCGTTGTTAACAATATTGGACCGTGGAGAAGCAGGTCAAGCTTATAATGTGGCAAACAAGGATACTGAAATTTCAATTAAGGAGTTAGCCCAAGCTTTTATTAATGCTTATCCGGATTCAGGGACAACTCTTGTTTTTGATTTAAAAGAAGATGCCACAAAGCTTGGTTATAATCCGACCATGCGAAATGTACTTGATGTAGAAAAACTAATGAACCTTGGGTGGAAACCCCAATATTCAATTGAGGATATGATTCGACATCTGGTTGAATCTTTGAGAGTTGCATAAGATAAGGAAAAATCATATGGGAATGAGTTCTATCCTAAAGAAGCCCATAAGGGGGGCACTTAATTGCTTAGATAGATATCGCGATGAACGGGCCTGCAGAAGTCTTTATAACGCCAAGAATATGGCGGCGCATGATTATTTGTCTAGATACTAGATGCCGCATCTAAAGGAAAATGAAAAGAAGGAAATCGATGAATTATGGGCACAGTATGGTATAAAGATTAACGATTATAGCTGGTTCCGTTGGTATTACGGTGTGACGGGAATGGCAGACCCGAGTTTTATTCTGCAGGACATCTATTCATATATTATTTGGCCCTTCCATGATAATGAAGAATTCTGCTTGGCTTGGAAGGATAAGAACCTTTTTGAGAAGTTTTATCCCGATGAACCTTTTCCACATAATTATATTCGTCGCATTAACGGAAGACATTTTTATGAAAAAGGGAATTACTTAAATACAGAAGAAGATGTGGTCAGTGTTCTTGAAAAATTAGGGGGTAATTGTAAAAGATTCTTGGGACTCAGGAGAAGGACGTGGCGTCAAAAAATATGTGCTTGACAGTCGTGAAAAGGCAGAGAATTTGATTCGAGAATGGAATCACTCTAACAATTATCTTGTGCAAGAATTGATTGTTCTGAATCAAGTGTTTTCACAATTTAATGAGAGTTCTGTAAATATCATGAGAATCAGCTCATGGAGGCAGGGAAATGACGTGAAGATTTTTCGCCAACATTGCGTATCGGGACGGCGGGGAAAGATACGGATATATGCTACATAGATGGAGTTGAAACTATTAAGGTATGTGCTGTGACGATGAATGGTCATTTTGGAGATAAAGTTGTTGACCAATTTGGACAGAGTAAAAAAACAAAAGAAGTAGTTTCTGAGCCAAATGCTGTTGTACTGTGTTGGGACGAAATCACACGCATAATAAAAGCAGGGCATAAGCAGTTAGATCATTTCGATATTATTGGGTGGGATTTTACAGTTACGGAAGACTTGAAACCAATATGTGTAGAGTACAATTTGAAACGTCCCGGAACGGTATTTTATCAATATGTGAATGGGCCATTCTTTGGAGCATATACCGAGGAAGTTCTAGAATTTTTGAAGAAGAAAGAAAACCAGGAAAAATGGATACCTCAATGGATAAAATTATAATAGTACGGAACAGGAGAGATTGATATGGCAAAGTATAAGGTGGGTTTTACGGTTGGAACATTCGATATGTTTCATGTGGGTCATCTAAATCTTTTTAAGCAGGCAAAGGAATATTGTGACTATCTGATTGTAGCAGTACATACAGACGAGTGGGTTATGCATTGTAAGAACAGGCCGACAGTTATTTCGTATGATGACCGTGCAGCAATTGTTGAGGCCTGTAGATATGTTGATAAAGTTGTGCCCAATGCAACAAGAAGCAAAATGGAAGCATGGGAAAAATATCACTTTGACGTTGCTTTTATTGGTGATGACTGGAAGGGGACGGATGTTTGGAATAAGATTGAGACCGAATTAAAGAGTGTTGGCTGTGATACAGTATATGTCCCATATACAAAGGGAATATCAACGACTGAAATTAGAAAAAAGCTTGGCGAAAAGGCTGAGAAGATTGAAGCAAAATAATGAGCGAGGCAAGTGATGTGGGGAGTACTAATACAGAAAATAAACGAATTCAGTATATAGACATTGCCAAGACGTTAGGCATTATTTTAGTCATCGCGGGGCATATAGTATCATCAGATACAGAAATCAAGAAAGTGATTTACTCCTTTCACATGCCATTGTTTTTCATGCTGTCTGGAATGTTGCTGAAAGTAAAAGACCAATATAACGCATTGACATGGAGAGATTTAATAGAGAAAAAATTGAAATCACTTATGGTTCCGTATGTTATATGGGCTTTATTCTACGCATCTTTTTCCGTAAAGCATCTGCTGTTTGTTTTGTATGGGACTAGAGAAACGTTAATTAAGGCGGAATCTCTTAGCTCTCTTTGGTTTCTACCGGCTATGTTTATAGCATTCATGATAGTGGAGCTAGTACTTCAAGCATCCATAAAGAGCAAAAAAGAAATCGCGATAGGGAACGGTATTCTGGGATGTTTTCTCATTGGAATGTTGTTTCCGCATTACACGGTTTTAGGGGATCTATGGGGTATAGACATTGCTTTTATTGCAGCTTTATTTATGCTTGTCGGGATGGTGATAAAGCAAATAGTAGAGGCCTTTTCAAATACCAACCGATTGATTGTTGCCTCAATAGCTTTGAGCGTGATTTTTCTTGTTACAGTCAAATTTAGTGACTCGTCAGTAGGTTATGTTCTGATGGCGAATGCAATATATGGAAATCCTGTTGCGTTCCTGATTAATTCCATTGTGGGGAGTGCCTTAATAATCACAATCAGTTGTTTGTTGGCTACTTGCATGCATCGAATGAATGTGTTCTCTTGGATAGGAGCGAGAACATTAGGAATCTTTGTTATCCATAAACCAGTTGTGGAATTTTGCCGAACGGTAGCAACACGGCTGGGAGTAAGCTATGATAATTTGGCAGTAGTCGTTTGTATCACTTTTGTGACGCTTGTTTTATCCGGTATGATTGTCATAGTTGTAGAAAGAGCAATGCCAGAGATTATTGGTCTAAAAACGTATAGAAAAGAGGAAGGACATGAATAAAATAAATCTACTGGATTGTACACTCCGAGACGGAGGATACATTAACAATTGGGCATTTGGGCTGGAAACAATAAAGAATATTCTTACCAAACTGGTTACATCCGGGGTAGAGTATATAGAGTGCGGATATCTCTCTGAAAAAAAGGGTGGAAATCCAGAATCAACACAGTATAAGGACTTTGATGCAATCAGAAAAGTTGTCCCAGACTGCAATGAGAAGCAGCGATTTGCGGTTATGATTGATTTTGGACAAATGGAAATGGGGAACGTTCCCCCTGCGGAAAATGATTCACCGATTATTCGGGTTTGTTTCCATAAAAAAGACAAAGACAGTGCGTTGGATTTCTGCAAAGGGCTGATGGAAAAAGGTTACAATGTTTTTGTGCAGCCGATGGCAACGCTGAATTACTCAGATGTTGAATTTGTTGAAATGATTCAGAGAGTAAATGAACTTTCGCCGGAGTGCTTTTATATCGTAGATAGTTTTGGAGTCATTGAAATAGAAGACTTTCAACGTCTACTTTTTTTGGCAGAGCATAATCTTAAGAAAGATATTATTTTGGGATACCATGCGCATAACAACTTGCAACAGGCGTATGGAAACGCAAAGTACATGATCGAACAGAAATTGACCCATGATATTATGCTAGATGCAAGTGTATATGGAATGGGGCGCGGGGCAGGAAATCTAAACATGGAATTGTTTGCCTCGTATTTGAACAAAAACTATGACAAGAACTATGATATTGATATGTTCCTTGATATTATGGATGAATACCTAAAACCAATTTTCGCGGAACATTATTGGGGCTATTCTCTGCCATTTTACCTATCAGCGCAATATAATTGTCACCCGAACTATGCTGGGTATTTTGCAGATAAAAATACACTAAGCAATAAGTCTATGAGACAGCTTTTGGCATCGCTTCCGGCGGAGATGAAAAATCATTATTCCGCAGAACAAGCTGAAGAATGTTATCAGGCTTTCCAAAGAAACTATGTTGATGACAGGGATGTTTTGGAACAGCTAAAAAAGACATTGTTGGGAAGACCGGTACTTATTCTTGCGCCGGGACGCACATTGAAAGATAAAACTGAGGATATTGCGCTTTATATCAAAGATAACCAACCGATTGTGGTGGCAATTAATACTGCACCTGGACAGTTTAAGTGTGACTATCTGTTTTGTGCAAACGAGAAGCGCGTCAAGAATTTGAACATCCCTAATGGGTGTAGCCTGATCCTTTCGAGTAATATTCGAGATGACATAGAGGCATTAAGAATTAATTATACCGATTACCTTGGAACAGAGGACTTGGTGGCCGACAATCCGGCATTGATGCTGATAAGGCTTTTTATAAAGATTGGGCTTAAAGATGTAACAGTTGCCGGACTTGATGGATATAGTGCAACATCAGAAGACAATTATTTTGATTCAAAACTTGCACTTGGAACTGGTATTGGAGTAAAAATTCAAAAGAATGAACTGATAAAAAAAGAGCTTGATAAACTGAGCGACATAATCAATATACAGTTCCTGACACATAGTAGGTATGAGAATTGACTAGGAATTTAATTGCAGCAGGAAATACTTGCTGGAGTAGAGGAAAATGAATAACAATAAAAGCGATAAAAGATATATAAAGGCTGGAATAGGGTATACAATTGCAAATTACTTTATTAAGGGACTTTCATTTATAACCTTACCGATATATGTAAGGCTAATGTCGACTGCAGATTACGGGAATTTTAATACATATCTTGCATATGAGTCGATGTTGGCAGTTGTTTTGGGCCTTGCCCTACATGCAAGCTTAAAAAATGCAAAGCTTCGCTATCATTCAAAAGTGGAGTTTGATAATTATATGGCTTCGTGTATTCAAATGGGAGTGGTTTCAACAGCGGCCATCATGATTATTGCAAACATTGTATATCCTATACTATCTGAGACCTTGGATTTATCAAGACTTGTTTTTAATGTTCTATTTGTTCAAAGCTATGCTTCAGCATTGCTGACTTTATACAATTCCTATGTTAGCCTGGAGTATAGGTACAAGAGTTATTTTGTTGTTTCTTTGATCAATGCATTATCGACTACACTAATTTCTATCTATTTGATAACAACTATCTTCTCGGATAATAGATATATTGGACGTGTTCTTGGAAATGCTGTTGTCGGAATTGGTATAGGCTTCTGTATTGCTATTTATTTTCTCGGAAAAGTGACACATAAGTTTAGGATTGATATTGAAAAGTGGAAATTTGGACTCTTGTTTAGTACTCCATTGATTTTTCATGGTGTCTCACAAGTAATCCTAAATCAGTTCGATCGAATTATGATTAAGAGCATGACAGGTGCCTCAAATGCAGGCGTATATAGCTTTGCATACAATATTTATAACCTTGTGTTTGTTACATCTGCATCGCTACAAAATGTATGGGGGCCATGGTTTTATGAAAAAATGGCAGGAAAGGAATATAAAACAATTAGGGACAGAGGAAATTCTTTCGCTTTCGGTATGATGCTGTTTATAACATGTGTCTTGCTTGCTAGCCCCGAATTAGTGCGGATACTCGGAACAGAAGAATATAAGAGTTCAATATTTTATATAGCTCCTTTGGTAGTGAGTGGCTATTTTGCGTTCCTCTATAATCTTCCGGCGCAGATAGAATACTATTATGGGAAGACAAATTACATTGCAGGAGGAACATGCATAGCAGCGATTCTAAATATAATAATGAACTACATTGGAATAAAAATGTTTGGAAGTGTTGCTGCTGCATATACAACACTTATTATCTATATTATTTATTTCATGATTCACTATTATCTTGCTGTGAAGATTCATGGCACACACTTATTCCGCCTATTATGGCTAATCATTTATGCAGGTGTTCTGATACTTATAGCAACATTATCGTTGATACTGCGTAATGTTTTGGCGGCAAGATGGGCAATGCTTGCAATTGTTTGTATCATTGGAGCATTGTGGGCAGATAAGGAATTTGGTGTCTTCACTGTTGTAAAAAAGAGAATGAAATCACATTAAAAAAGCTCAATAATGATGATATAGAGGATGAACTATGAAGGGCATTATTTTAGCAGGTGGTTCCGGTACACGTCTGTATCCTTTGACAAAGGTTACGAGCAAGCAGCTCCTGCCGATTTACGACAAACCGATGATTTATTATCCGATGTCCGTTCTGATGAACGCCGGCATCCGTGACATTTTGATTATTTCTACACCGCAGGATACTCCTCGCTTTGAGGACCTGCTGGGTGATGGTCACCAGTTTGGCGTGAATATGACCTATGCTGTTCAGCCGTCTCCGGATGGACTGGCACAGGCCTTTATCATTGGTGCCGACTTTATCGGTAACGATTCTGTGGCTATGGTTCTGGGCGACAACATCTATGCTGGCCATGGCCTGAAAAAACGCCTGCAGGCGGCTGTTCAGAATGCCGAGAACGGCAAGGGGGCAACTGTGTTCGGCTACTATGTGGACGATCCGGAGCGTTTCGGCATCGTGGAGTTCGATAAGAACGGTAAAGCCGTTTCTATCGAGGAAAAACCGGAGCACCCGAAGAGCAATTATTGTGTCACCGGTCTGTACTTCTATGACAACCGCGTGGTCGAGTTTGCAAAGAACCTGAAACCGTCTGCTCGTGGTGAGTTGGAAATCACTGACCTGAACCGCATTTATCTGGAAGATGGTTCCCTGAACGTGGAGCTGCTGGGTCAGGGCTTTACTTGGCTGGACACTGGTACACATGAGACCTTGGTGGATGCCACCAACTTTGTAAAGACCGTGGAGCAGCATCAGCATCGTAAGATTGCCTGCTTGGAGGAAATTGCATACCTGAACGGCTGGATTAGCAAGGACGACCTGATGGAAGTCTATGAGGTCATGAAGAAGAACCAGTATGGTCAGTACTTGAAGGATGTCATGGACGGCAAGTACAAGGAGCATCTATACTAATAATTCGAGTGAGGAGGAAAGAATAAATGACAATTATCGTTACCGGCGGTGCTGGCTTTATTGGTAGTAATTTTGTGTTCCACATGCTGAAAAAGTATCCGGATTACCGGATCATCTGCCTGGACAAGCTGACCTACGCTGGCAATTTGTCCACGCTGGCACCTGTTATGGACAACCCGAATTTCCGCTTTGTGAAGGCCGACATTTGCGACCACGAAGCTGTGGATAAGCTGTTTGAAGAAGAGCATCCGGACATCTTGGTCAACTTTGCGGCAGAGTCCCACGTTGACCGCTCCATCGAAGATCCGGGCATCTTCCTCCAGACCAATATCATTGGTACCAGTGTGCTGATGGACGCTTGCCGCAAGCATGGTATCCAGCGTTATCATCAGGTTTCTACCGATGAGGTTTATGGCGACCTGCCGCTGGATCGTCCTGACCTATTCTTCACTGAGGAGACTCCGATCCATACCAGCTCTCCATATAGCAGCTCCAAAGCTGCCGCTGACCTGCTGGTTCTGGCTTACCACCGCACCTATGGTCTGCCGGTGACCATCTCCCGTTGCTCCAACAACTATGGTCCGTATCACTTCCCGGAGAAGCTGATTCCGCTGATGATTGCCAATGCACTGGCTGACAAGCCGCTGCCTGTTTATGGTGAGGGTCTGAATGTCCGCGATTGGTTGTATGTGGAAGACCACTGCAAAGCTATCGACCTGATTATCCACAAGGGCCGCGTTGGTGAAGTCTACAACGTCGGTGGTCACAATGAGAAGCAGAATATTGAGATTGTGAAGATCATCTGCAAGGAGCTGGGCAAACCGGAGAGCCTGATTACCCATGTTGGCGACCGTAAGGGTCACGATATGCGTTACGCAATTGACCCCACCAAGATTCACAACGAACTGGGTTGGCTGCCGGAGACCAAGTTCGAGGACGGCATCAAGAAAACCATCCAGTGGTATCTGGACAACCAAGATTGGTGGAAAACCATCATTTCCGGAGAGTATCAGAACTACTACGAAAAAATGTATAGCAATCGCTAACGAGGAGAAGTCGGTATGAGGTTTTTTGTAACAGGTGTTGGCGGTCAACTGGGACATGATGTCATGAACGAACTGCTGAAGCGTGGTCATGAAGGTGTGGGTTCTGACATTCAGGAAAACTACAGCGGCGTGACAGACGGTTCTGCGGTAACGAAGGCTCCGTATGTTGCACTGGATATTACGGACAAGGACGCTGTTGAGAAAGTTATTACGGAAGTGAATCCTGACGCTGTGATCCACTGTGCGGCATGGACGGCTGTGGACATGGCAGAGGATGACGATAAAGTGGCGAAAGTTCGTGCGGTTAATGCAGGCGGCACCCAGAACATTGCAGATGTCTGCAAGAAGCTGGACTGCAAAATGACTTATATCAGCACGGACTATGTATTTGACGGTCAGGGCACTGAGCCTTGGCAGCCGGACTGCAAGGATTATAAGCCTTTGAATGTATACGGCCAGACGAAACTTGAAGGCGAGCTGGCAGTGAGCCAGACACTGGAGAAATATTTTATTGTCCGCATTGCATGGGTGTTCGGCTTGAACGGTAAAAATTTCATCAAGACCATGCTGAATGTCGGCAAGACCCATGATACTGTCCGTGTGGTCAATGACCAAATCGGTACACCGACCTATACATATGATCTGGCTCGACTGCTTGTCGATATGAATGAAACCGAGAAGTACGGATATTACCATGCGACTAACGAGGGTGGCTACATCAGCTGGTACGATTTCACCAAGGAAATCTACCGTCAGGCTGGGTATAAGACGGAAGTCTTGCCTGTAACCACGGCAGCGTATGGTTTGAGCAAGGCTGCTCGTCCGTTCAACAGCCGTCTGGATAAGCGCAAGTTGGTGGAAGCAGGCTTCACGCCGCTTCCGACCTGGCAGGACGCACTGAGCCGTTATTTGAAGGAGATTGAGGGGTAATACCATGGGTCAGATTCAAGTTGAGAAAAATGTGGAAGGAATTCAGGGGCTATGCGTGATTACCCCTGCTGTCCACGGAGACAACCGGGGATATTTTATGGAAACCTACAGCCAGCGGGATATGGAGGAGGCGGGATTGAACATCCCCTTTGTACAGGACAACCAGTCCATGTCCACCAAAGGTGTTCTGCGAGGCTTGCATTTCCAGAAGCATTATCCCCAAACCAAGCTGGTTCGAGCAATTCAAGGCAGCGTCTTTGATGTGGCGGTTGACCTGCGGGCAGATTCCGAAACTTACGGAAAGTGGTATGGAGTCCTTCTGACAGCAGAGAATAAAAAGCAGTTCCTGATTCCCAAGGGCTTTGCCCATGGCTTCCTGGTTTTGACAGATACAGCCGAATTCTGCTATAAGTGTGATGATTTTTATCATCCCAACGATGAAGGCGGTCTAGCGTGGAACGATCCGCAAATCGGTATCCAATGGCCGGAAGTGCAGGGAGAGTACAAGGGTAGCGCAAGCGCAGAAGGTTACACTCTGGAAGATGGCGCTGCACTGAACTTGAGTGATAAGGATCAAAAATGGTTGGGGCTAAAGGAAACTTTTAAATTTTGAAACAGAGATAACTGAGAATAGTTTGAGATGTGAGGACGGTTTAAGATGAAAACAGTAATAATGGCAGGCGGCAGGGGCACCCGGATCTCATCTGTTGCCAGTGACATCCCCAAGCCGATGATAAAAATCGAAGGAAAGCCTGTTCTGGAACGTGAGTTGGAGTGTCTGCGCGACCAAGGATTCACAGACATTATTTTGACCGTCTCTCATCTAGGAAACATCATCATGGACTATTTTGGTGATGGTTCAGGAGTATCTCCGGCAACAGGGAAGCCTTTCGGCCTTCATATCGAATACTATTTTGAGAAAGAACCGCTGGGTAATGCCGGTGCACTTTTCAAAATCAAGGATAAGTTGGATTCAGATTTTCTGCTGCTGAATGCTGATGCGGTGTTCGATGTGGATTTCAATCGGTTCGTAGCCTTTCATAAGCAGCATGGCGGTTTGGTTACTCTTTTCACGCATCCAAATAGCCATCCCTACGATAGCGGACTCATTATTGCTGATAAAAATGGGGCTGTTGAGCAATGGCTGGCTAAGGAAGATGAACGGCCGGAATACTATCGTAATCGTGTCAATGCTGGACTTCATGTTATCAATCCAGCCATTTTGGATTATTCTGGGATTGATGCGGACAAGGTTGGCACTGTGGGAGAGAACGGAAACCCCATCAAGGTTGATCTGGATCGGCAGCTTCTTAAGTCGTTGGCAGGAACCGGAAAGATGTTCTGCTACGATAGTCCTGAGTATGTGAAGGACATGGGTACGCCTGAACGCTATTACTCTGTATGCGATGATTACAAGACTGGTCGTGTTTCTGGTAAGAATCTGAAGAACAAGCAGAAAGCGGTGTTCCTTGATCGGGACGGTACAATCAATAAATATGTGGGTTTCCTACGGAACATAGCCGAGTTTGAGTTGATGGACGGCGTTGCAGATGCAATCAAAATGATCAACGCCTCCGGTTATCTGGCAATCGTTGTTACGAATCAGCCTGTGATTGCCCGTGGGGAAGTGTCCTTTGAAGAACTCGAAGTGATTCACAACAAGATGGAGACACTTCTGGGAATAGAAGGAGCTTATTTGGATGCCATCTACTTCTGCCCACACCATCCGCATAAAGGATATGAAGGGGAGCGCCCAGAACTGAAGTTTGACTGTGATTGCCGCAAACCCAAACCTGGAATGCTGCTGAATGCAGCACGGGACTTTAACATTGATCTGTCGCAATCTTGGATGATTGGCGATGGGGAAAATGATATCAAGGCGGGTCAAAATGCTGGATGTCAGACTGCTTTGATTGGCTCTGAGTCCTACGGACAGACTGTGACGGTATCGTCTTTGAAGGACTTTGTAGAACAGTACCTGAAATAAGAGGGGGAGTACGACTATGCGTGAACTGGATAACCGATTGATGAGACATATCGACTTGTTGGTAGAACGATACCCTTCTTTAGAATCGGCAAGGAATGATATTGTTGCTGCATACCTTTTGCTGGAAGAGTCATATGAGAATGGTGGTAAGCTTCTTGTGGCTGGCAATGGTGGTTCTGCAGCAGATGCGGAGCATATTGTTGGTGAACTGATGAAGGGTTTCAAACTGCCTCGTAAGCCTGAAGCAGATTTCGCAGAAAAGCTGGTTGAAGAAAATCAGGAGCTTGGTTCTGTTTTGGCAGAAAATCTGCAGGGGGCACTTCCTGCAATTGCACTGGATGGTCATCCTGCCCTGTCTACGGCCTATATGAATGACTGTGAACCACTACTCTGCTTCGCGCAGCAGGTTAATGGTTACGGAAAATCGGGGGATGTGTTCCTTGGAATTTCCACCAGTGGCAATAGCAGGAACGTCCTGTTTGCTGCAACCACCGCCCATGCAAAAGGTCTGAAGGTCATTGGATTGACTGGCGCAAAAGACAGCAAGCTGAAGGACATGAGTGACGTGTGCATCAAGGCTCCGCAGACGGAAACCTATATGATTCAGGAACTGCATCTGCCGATCTATCATTGCCTGTGCCTGATGCTGGAAGATAAATTCTTTGCTTGATTATGACTAAGCCATGCACAAAGCATGGCTAGCAGATGAAGACGATAACTCACCATATCCATATCATGGAAAAGTGGAAACCCTTGCCTGGGCAAGGAGCCTCGGTTGGAGTAAACGTAGAGTGAGCAACAAAAACTTGTTGTGAATTATCGATTTTTGACGCTTAATAAAGCTATGTGACGTAAAACAAAGACTTTTCAAAATGCATTAACCGCTTTGTATCTGTTCGACTTTTTCCTTATCTTCCTGTATGGCTTGATTGGTTTTGCGAACCATTTCTAATTCAGCAATAAGATCAGCTATCCGACTTTCTGTTTCTGTAACTAATTGTCTTATCTTTTCAGGTTCAGTACCCAGTGAAATCCCCATTTTATCAAGTTGTGAAGCCGCTCTGCTATACGCCTGCAGGGCGGCTTCATTTTGCTTATAGAAGGTATCCTTCTGGGCAAGTGGTTTAGACGCATACTCCAACCAAACAGATTTATAGGTGTGGCACGCCTGCAGATTATGAGCCGTTGCTGCATAAATTTTGCTTTTGGAACGAAGCTCTGCAATCTTGTTGCGGAGCTTCATTTCTTCGCGTTGATATGCACTGATTTGTTTATCAAAGTCTGCAGCTGAATGTATACCATTATCAGCCATGCTGCCCAAGAGTTTTCCAAGCTCTTGGGCATTTGCAATTCCTGCACGGCGTTCCACATTAGCGACTCGACGGGCCAAACTGCTTTCAGAAGTGCCAACCTGCACCACACCTCCTAGCGACTGCGCCAGATCAGCGCCACTGATTGATTTTCGCGTCTTCTCGCTGCCAATTGGCACATAGCTATACTGCCAACCGGGATATAGACTGATTGCACAGCTTCCTTGCTCGACGTTTCGCTGTACATAGCGTTCCGGAATGAATAACCGCTCAATGTGATATTGCGGCAATTGCACCGTTACGCCGCGCAGGCTCATGGCCGTAATCTGATCAGCAGTCAAACTTACAATCAGTGGCTGCGCCAGATTTTCTTCATCGATTTGTCGAATCAAATCAGTGCCCCGAATTGTGCCATGTGTGCCGTCATCGTAAGTTATATCATACGAAAAGGCAGAGCCAATGTCAGCAGTTACTGCTCCGTCTGAGGTGGTATGGATGTGCCGATTATCCATCATCAACTTTGCAGAGTTCCCGTTCGCATCCTGTATTTGCAGCAAGACACCACGCTTTCCGGCAGAACATATCTGACGTGCCGTTAGTCTGACAGACGTATCGCAGCTTAGCGGATATTCCGTGGTCAATTCTCGATACAGCTCTACAACTGGTGTACTATGGCTTGTATCAAGGCCTTCCACTCCGCTTTTCATCGAAGCCTCCAAGCCGCCGAGGGTAAATCCATCTCCTAAAGCATCCGCAGGTATCCATGTGCCATCTAAGTTGACAGCCTTATACAAAAGCTGTCCGGATTGTTTTTTTACTCGTATCTTAACCCCCTCGAACTGCAGAAGCTTTGCAAAGTCAGCAAAGGTTGAGACATTCGGAAGTATCTTAGCTATGCGCTCACGAATAAATAGCTGTTCGGCAGCGTTATCCTCTAAGCGCTCCACGAGGCCGGTATACGTAAACTTGTCGGAATCAGCCAAAGATGTATCTCTGATCGCACGTCCCGCGCCCTCTAGCAAGTAAGTCATGTGCTTGCCTCGCTGGCAAACAGAAATGCCCAGTTCCTGCGACATTTGCAGAAACTGGGCATAATTCGTGGCACGCTCCAGGCAAAAGTTAAGCTTCTTGCGGACTTCAGTGCGATTGCTGGTTGTGTGTTTCTTCTGTATGTAAGTGGGGTAGAGCTGGCCTAGCTGTTGCGGATCTTTAATAACAGACAACTGTGATTCCATGCAGAGCCGATCAGAGATACTACGGATTTGCTGCGCGGTGCGGTAGGGAACAGTGCGCAGCTTTTTGTAATCATAAAAAGAAACGGCGTTGATAATAATGTGGTTATGTATGGAATCTTTATTGATATGGGTAGCAACGACAAACTCGAATTTTCCATCGGTAAATTCCATTGCAAGCTTGCGGCCCAGCTCATGGGCCCGTTCCGGCGTGACATCATCGTCCGGGGAAAAGGATTGAATCAGGTGGTAGGCGAGATTCCCTTGTTTTTTCGCACTTGCATTTCGTGCTTTGCGTGCCATTGCTGCAGTAACGGAAAAATCAAGCACTGCAGTCTGTGGGGCGGTATTGTAACCTGAAATCAATTCCTGCCCATCGGTTTTGTCCGGATTTTCTATGTAGTTGATTGCATCGCCAAGCCGAACTTTTACCGCATGAATTTTGGTGATAGCCATAGTAGATTCCTTCTATGTAAGAAACAGGTGAAGATTGTCACTCAGGGCTTGCGAAAATCATCAATAACAGACAAAAACGAATAGCTATTTTCACATGCCCACTTGCTAAAAATATGATTGGATTTTGCATAATATTCCGTTGCATACATATTAGACTAGTTTTCGCAGAGCTTTCACCAATCGTTCCTGATAGAGCGACTTCATCTGTAAATATTCACGCCGCAACTGCTCAACATCGTTGGTGGTAACAGATTGATTCGTGTTGCAGCGTTTAGCTACTTGGTTAATGTTACTTGAGATATGACTCAAGCTAGAAGAAATTTCTTTTATAACAGAAAAATCATAATGCTTGACTTTGCCGGTAAGCAGCATTTCCCGACAATAGGCAGAAAAGTTCGACATATCAGATTCCACCATTTTGTTTTGGATTATTTCTAATTCTTGTTCTGTAAAGTATAGTAGCTTTCCGATTGAACGCTCGCGATTCTTTTTCATTGGCACAATTCTCCAAAGGAAGTCTGGCTTCAAATTAAAGAAGCTTACGGGAAAACGGGTTTTAGGGTGTCCCTAAGAGGCATGTGTGTATAAACACATGCAATGCTTGCTAACGTTCGCTTTCGCTCACGTTACCCCTTCGGGCCGCCCCGGCGGTTCTTCTGGCGAAACCAGAACAGCCCGGCTCCGATAAAAACGATGGGCAAAAAGTCCAGCACATTCCAGAACGGATTTTCTGACTTTTTGCTCTCCTGTACAGGTTGAGAAGAGGTTGGCTCCGGGGTCAGCGTTGCAGACGGCACAGCGGTAGCTGGTGCATTATAGGCTGCCGCTCGCTGTACAGTGGTGTTCTCGTCATGGCTGGGCGTACTCAAATCAGCGTCTGGATTTTTTGTGTCCGTTACTGTCAGGCGAAAGCTTGCGCCGTCATCGGTATTCAGCTCCTTCTGCTCGCACTCGAACTGGTATCGTTTCGCCGCATCGCCTGCAACGCGGGCAGATAGAAACGCATACAGTCCGCTGTCAGCTTCCGTACAAACGGCGGCCAGTTGGTTGGATTCGTATACATCCAGCGCGTATACTGTACCGCTGTACAGGTTCTGCAGGTAGACAATACAGTGTTGGGAAAAGCCAGCGGGTGCTGTCAGATACGAACTGATCTGGGCAGTCTCGGGCAGATAATCAGCGGGTAGTTGGCGCAGCGGCAGCGGCGTATAATAGCGTGTCTGCCCGGTTACTTCCGTGAACCAACTCTCATCTGCAAACTCATATTGCAGCTCATACTGACCACCAGCCTCGACCCGCAAAAAGGTGGTGCCGTCAACCTCGCGCAGCGGCCAATCGTTTAGTGCATCGTATTGAACAGCGGCATTGCAGTAATAGGTGCCCTCCGGCAGTGCCACAGTCTGGCTATACTGGTTCAAGCCGTTCAGCGTTACAAGAACAGCGTCCGTGTCGTTGGGACCGCTGCCCAGCGTAATCAGCACGGAACGTTCCTGCAGCTCCGCGGGAATATCTACTAAGGATACCGTCACCTCTCCGTTTCCCGCAGCAAGGCAGTGCGGTGCCAGCACCATGATAAACGGAACCAAAAGCAAAATCGCCAGAACTCTTTTCATAAAAGCCTCCTTAAAATCCGGCATAGGTAAAGTAATGGCAACCGCGGCTCTCCATCCATGCGTTGGACATGTTTACGCAGACGCCGTAGCCATAACAGCATTCGATCCACGCACCACCGCCAAGCGCCATCTGCACATGACCTTGCTCACCGCCCGCAGCATAGACGACCCGCAGGTCGCCCGGCTGGACCTCAGCAGGGGAGATTGCCCGCAAGTCACCGGTGCGGCCATAGGTGGCTGTATTACCGGCTGAGAACGGCAAGCCCTGTGCCCAGTAGCAGTACTGCACAAAGCTGGAACAGTCTAAATTCATCCCGACGCTGGCATTGCCGGGGCCACCGCGCAGCGAAGAGGGCTGCCCGTACACAAAATGACCTTGGCAGCTAATGGCAAAGGCTACGACCTGCCCGCGCGCAGTGTCGGGGTCAATGTTCAGCCCGGCCAGCAATGCCTGCAGCTCTTCAGCAGTCAAAGCGGAGCCTACCGAACGGCACTTGATACCGTCCGCAACGCCGTAAAGCGCCTCCCAGTCCATGCGATACAGCAGGGATGCCCATTCCACGTTGCCATAAGTATCCGCGCCGTTCTCATACCAGCCCTTGAAGCCCGCCGCACCGGGCGGCAGCGTTACAGATTTCGTAAAGCGGGCAGTGACCGCATTGCCCGCATACTCATTGCCGTACTGGTCCTGCTTGATGACTGTACGTGTCAGCGTGCCGTCGTTGCTGCTTGCGGCCAGTGCTTCCAGGTTGCCCGTGCCGCCGTTCGCACCATTGGGGACTTCGGTTTCCGGGTCAGCATAGCGGTCATAGCCGGTCAGGTAAATGGTGCAGTTCAGATCATAGTGGCCGTACTGGCCGTCGTGCAGCTCTCCGGGACACCATGGGATAGCGGTTGCGTTGGCAAAGGTCACGGTATAGTCCTTCGTCATGACCTCGTCGCCGTCGGTGGTCTCCACTGTAAAGGTGGCGGTGCGCTCGTTCGGAGCATAGAACCAATCATTCAGCTCGCCCTTGTAGAGATTCGCGCTTTCATCCAGCACGATGCTGCCGGAGCAGTCCTCTGCGGCAATTTTGCCGTCGACAACTTGGGTGTAGTCATCCGGCAGGGTACACAGCTCTGACTGGGTGGCCCCATCCGGGAAAATGACAGGAAAAAAGACGGTCACATCGTGTGTGCCGTCTTCGATCCATTCGGGGTGGCTGCTGCCTTCCGCGTGATCGTCACTCCATTCCCATATTCCGTTGCGGTAGTGCCCGCATTCTTCGTTGCCTTGGGCACAGGTATGCGTTTCGCATCGGTACTCTGTGATGGTCACGGTCTCGCCCTCGCTGCGGTAGCCATTGACGCAGCCGCCATAGCTGATGCAGGAGTAGGGCGCTGACTCCCGCGCGGTAATTTCCATGCCGTAGGCTGTCAGGGCGCGGCAATATTGGGTAAATGGCACGTCGTCCGTAAAAGCCGCAAGCTCCTGTGAACTGGGCCAGTCCTGCTGATAATAGACCGCGGCCATCGAGATGATCTCTGCAGTGTCATTGTAGATGCCGTTGGCGTAGCTCCAGGTGACGCCGTGCTGCATATTGTTGCTGTGCTGGCCGGTCAGTGTGTCGTAACCGTAGGGGTTGCCGTTGGGGTCAACATCGTTGCGAAAAGCCCTGCGAAGCTCATCAGTGGCAGCTTCATTGCGATATGTATTGATGCTTTCGACAAGCTGCTGAATATCCTCCGGCCTGTCGGCACACAGCGCGCTGGTCGTTGTAGTACCACTCATCTGGCCTAGCAGCCCAATAATCAGCAACAATAGAATGATTACGCCACAAATAAGCGCCGTCCTGCCGATAGAAGCCATCGCTTTGACAGGATGGGCAAAGAACCGCGCCACTCTGATTACGCTATGACCGGTCTGAAAGCCTGCATTACTGATGATACCCGGCGCACGGTCAGCAAAATCATCCGCGCTGGTCGAGAACGACTCCGCATAATGCAAGGCCGTCCTGGCACCGGCAGAGCCGATTTGTACGGCAGAACTTCCCAACTCCATCCGCAGCACGTCGCCGCCTGTGTGCAGTACCTCCTCGGCGGTGCGCGTGCCGTCCTGCATATCCTTGATGCCCTTCACGGCGTAGCTGCCCAGTATGCCGACGTCCTCCGCAGCAGTCCCGAGAAACGTCTCCTGCATAATCAGTTCCGCCGCCGCGCCGTGTACGCCGACATCCTGCGCTGCATCGGTGGCAAAATCCTCTTGATAGCTTACCAGCCCGCTTGCACTCGTGATGCCGTGCGCTGCGGCTGCTGTGCCGCGCATGGCAGGGGAGCGGTAGCCGTTTGTCTGCTGATTGCACAGCAGTTCGTAGTAGGCATTGCTGCGGCTGGCCCGGGGCGTATTGGTGCCGGCGATATATTTCCGGTTGCCATCGGCGGGAGGTGATAAGCTTTCTGCTGCATCTTCGCTATCGTCTGAAATGACGTCTTTCGTTTCACTTACATAATCGTCATTTGATAGCAGTGATTCGGCTTGCTTTTCAGTATTATCCAGTAGTTCCTCGCCGTTTGATGCTTCATCTACCTGATTGTGCAGGCTTTCCGATAAGTCAGTATCGGTATGGAATAAAGGTTTGTAGCTATAATTTTGCGTGAATAGTTCTGACATGGCAGACTCCGTGAGGTTGTTTTTAGAGATGTGCTGGTGTAAGCATAACGTATTAAGACTTTCGATTAGGAGATGTATCCATCAGCCTGAACAGCTCGGTATCCTTCGGAAAATCGTTGTTGAAGGGTACCACCGTCTTAGACACGATCAGAAGTCCGCTGCCGACCTCTGCATTCTCGATGTACCGCTTTTCCTCGTTGGAAATGTGCAGCAGCCGCGCCAGATCGTTGGCATCGTCGGGGGACTGGTTCAGCAGCTTGATATATCCGCAGTCGGACAGCATTCGGCGTGCGTCCTCGTTGTCCAGAACCGAACGCACGTGCTGGGTGATGGAGGTCAGAATCGCACCCCACTTGCGGGCGCGGCTGGACAGCTGAAAATAAAAGTCCGTGCAGTCCTTGTTGCCCAGCAGCTGCTGGAACTCGTCGGTAAACACCCAAGTACGGCGACCCAACACGCGGTTCCGAGTGATGCGGTTCCAAACCTGATCCAGTACGGTCAGCATGCCGATAGACTGCATCGACTTGCCCAGCTTGACCGTATTAAAGCAGATGCAATGATTCTGCACGTTCACATTGGTCTGGTGGGCAAACAGGTCCATGGAGCCACTTACATATAGCTTCAACGCCGTAAGCAGTGGCTTGACTTCCTCTCCCTGCAGCGCAAGATTTCTATAAAAGTCGTGCAGCGTTGGCATTTCCTCGCGCTTGGGATTTGCCATATAGCGCTGATAGGTCAGGCCGGCAGCTACATCAATAAAGGTTCGCTCCTGGGGCGACAATTCGGAGCTGTGTAGAATGAGCTGGCAGAAATTCTGCAAGAACTGACTTTTCAGTCGGATGGGGTCCTCATCGTCGCCGTAGTCCTCGGTAATGTCCATGGGATTGATATGGGAGGGGCTGGACGCGGAAATGTCAATCACTACGCCACCCATGGCTGTAACGAGATGCGTGTACTCCTGCTCTGGGTCGATGAGAACAATATCATCATCTGGCCAGCGAAGCATGATATTGGTGACCATCTGCATTACGGAGAAAGACTTGCCGTAGCCCGTCATACCCAGTACCATACCGGCAGGGGCGGGCAGCAGCTTGCGGTTACACAGTATCAGATTCTTACTGCGGGCGTTGATGCCCTCGTACAGTCCGCCCGGCTGGAACAGTTCCTGTGTGGTGAACGGCACATAGATGGCCGTGCTGACGGTTTCCAGCGTGCGCTCCAACCCGAGCCATTTCTTGCCAAGCGGCAGCATACTGTTCATGGCGTTGCGCTGCTCATACAAAGTGCTGTCGAAGCGGCAGGTCTGCTGCTGTACGGTGCTGCAAATGCGCCGCACGCGCTCGTCCAACTGCGCATTGGAATCGCCATAGGTATGAATGAGGATGCAGACTTTGAAGATTTTTTGGTTTTTGGTTGTAATGTCATCCATCATCTGCTCTGTGTGGTGCATTTTGGATTTCAGATTATAGCTCACAGCTATGCTGGCAGGCATATTTCGCTCGCGTGCTTTGGCAATGGCATCGTATTCTTCCTTGTGCATATAGGCAAGCTTTTTCTCAATTTCCTGGACAGCTTCTGCCTGGTCCATAGCGTCAACATGCATTGTGATGACGTGGTCAAAAGGAAGTTCGGACAGCATAGAGAACAAACCGTTCTTCATTTCCGGTGCTATGCCCCGCAGATACATTGTCTTGCCGATTTTATCGCCAAACTGATAGCGGTCACGGTAGACGGCGCGCGAGTCGTCATGCTCCGGGTGCCAGTTGTAAGAGCTGGGTGAAATAAAATCCTTCGTAGTAAGGTCATCCTCAGCCAGCAACCAGTCATAGGAAAAGCTCATTTCATCATTGGGCCGCATGATGCCTTGTAACAGGTTCAGGCGCTCAATGCCGGACAAGATGCGCGTACAGCTGCCCATACGCTTGAAGTGATCGGCAATACTCTGTGTGGTTTTGTCCGGTGCCATATGGTACAGTCCATATTGGCGCGTTGCGAATGACGAAGGCTTTGCCCTTGGCGACCTGATCCTGACTTTCGGTCAGGCCGCTGTCCTTATGGATGTGGTAGTTGCCGTTGTAGGCCGCGGTATCACTGGCAAAGGTGGTTTTCTCCACATACCAGCCCTCATCTGCATATGTGACCAAATCCCCGCTTTCCCGCTGCCTGTCGGCTTCTGAGGAAAACATATCATCAATTGAGGGCATCTTCATCGCGTTCAAAAATTTGTTCTTCGCGGCCATAGCCGGAAACCTCCTTCGCAAATTCAATATAGGCCTTTGCACTGTTGCTTTTCGGGTCGTACAGAATCGTCGGCTCTGCATTGGCCTGGCTCTCCTGTACCTTCACGTTTCTGGGAATCTCCGTCGTGAAAACGTGAATCTTATTGCCGTAAGTGCTGCGGACCTGCCCGCAGTAGTGGTCGGAAACGTTCGTGTGCTCGGTCATCGTCAGAAGAATGCCCTTCACCCGCAGTCCGGGGTTGGTTTTACGCTGCACATTCGCAATAGAGGACGTCAGCCGCGACATGCCCACAACGGAGAAAGGCTGCGCCTGCATCGGGATAATAATTTCATTGGCGGCGGCCAGCGCATTGGTCAGTAGCAGGCCAACAGAGGGGGAGCAGTCGATCAAACAGTAGTCGTACTGATTGTTGTACTGCTCCAGGCAGGATTTCAGAAGCACCTCGCGGCACATCATCGTGCCCATGGCCAGCTCAAAGCCCGCCAGCCGCAGATTGGACGGGATAAAATCCACCCGTGCGGCAGCCTCCTTGCGTCCGGTCTGGTAGACACACTCCCGATTTCCTATCGGCTTTTCGCAGGAGGTCTTCATCAGCAGCTCCGTAATGGTTTGGTCAAGGTCCTTTTCCGGTGGGATACCGCAGTAGCAGGAAAGATTGCCCTGCGGGTCAAAGTCCACCATCAGGACGCGGTAGCCCTGCTGGGTCAGGGCAATGCCGAGGTTATACGTTGTGGTCGTTTTCCCCGTGCCGCCTTTCTGGTTTGCGATTGCGATTGTTTTCATCTTGTTTCCTCCAAAATATCATCCATGCTGATGCAGTGTGCGCGGTACTCCTGCATGTACTGCACCAGTGTGTCGTTGTAATCCTTGCCCATCGGCGGCGGGCGGTCCTCCACGGCTTTGCCGCTGCCCGCAAGGTGCGCAATAATATCCTGCGTTCGGGTCCGCCCTGCGTTGTCGTTGTCCAGACAGAGGACGATTTTGCAGACAGCCGGGAAATACTTCAAGAATGCATCCAGCGCCGCATAGTCCGTACCGCCCAGCGCCAGATAGTGGACGCTTCGCCACGGCCCGGTATGCTGCATGAGCTTTAGAGATGCACCGGACATAGCGTCAATGGGGGCCTCGTATACCTCAACCGTGTCGGCCTTAGTGCTGGCCTGTATGTAGAACGGGTAAATCTTCTTGCTTCCGGGAATATCACGCCGGAATTGCAGCTGTGTACAGCCGCGCAAGCTGCCGCCTTTCGCAACACCCTCACCATCACGTCCAACAAATACGCAGTTCGGGTGATTTTTGAAGCTCGTCTGGTACAAAATACCCTCCTTGCGGCAGAACGCCAGTACATTGGGGTGGATACAGCGCCCGCGTAGATACGCCATAGCTGCATAACTGTTTGCGTCTGGCTTGGGCAGCTTGAAATCTCGTGGTGCTTCCGGTTCAGCGCGCGGCTGCGGCAGGCTTACAGGTTGGGAAGAATGAACGACGCCGCCTTGGATGCGGTTGATCTCCCGCACAGCCTCAACATAGGGAACCTTCTCGACGTCAATCAGATACTTCAGCGCCGTGCGCCCGCGCAGGCCAATGCAGTGCCAGCACCATAGGCTGTCCTTGCTGATGGTCAGCGAACTGTGTACCTTGTGGCGGTATTCCTTGCCCACGAGCTTCAGGTTGCCTGGCTCAACGAGTTTGAAGTAGGTCAGCAGGTCCAGCTCCTTCGCCCGCGCGATTTCTTCTTTCGTCACCCCGGCCATACTCTACACCCCGTATTCTGTTTTTCAATCTGTTTTCTGTATCGTTATAATCAGTCTAATTACTATCAGTCTTATTTGCGTGTGATAATCACATCTCCAGAAGTGTGAAAATCACACTTCAAGAAATGTGATTTTCACATTTCTTGATTTATGACGAAACAGCAAAGTTTTTTACGTAAATCAAGCTGGGCTTTCCCAACCCTTGGCGCTTGCGCTCAATCAGACCTGCATCCTTTTCCAGCTCGAGCATAAGGCGGCAAGCCTTCTGGTTGGCACAGCTCAAGGCCTCCATGATTTCCTCGGTGGTGAAGATGATGTAGACCCTGCTCTGTTCATCCAGCCAGTGATTCTTGACCGACAGGCTCATGCGGTCCAGCAGGATACCGTACAGGACCTTGGCGTCGGTGGACAGCGGCTTGAACTGCGGGTCTGTGAACAGCACCTTGGGGATGCGATAGAATGAGAACTGCTCGGCCTGACTGCCGTAAAAGTAGTCAAATTGCATGGTTGCTTCTCCAAAAAGCGCGCACTTGAATGAGCCTGACAGAATACCGTGCTTTTGGCATCCTAACCGGGCCTATAAATAAGGTTGTGTGTGGCATTTTACCGTTCCAACTCCTGCTGGTTCTGGGTATGCTCGTGGGCATGGCCCCAGGTTTTCAGCAGAGAAAAAATCGTGTTCTGCATCTGCTCCGGCGTATAGCCGGGAGGGAAGAACCGCTGCACGTCAGATTGATTCAAGAAAAACTTCTGTCTTTGATTGGGTTTCTGCTCGGTAAGCAGGGTATGCAGGTAGTGCTCCGTCAGGGTGCCGCTTTGGCTCATTTCCTTGAGGCGGCGGGACTGCACCAGAGAGGGCGTAGCCTCGCAAAGCTCCATCTCGGCTTGCAGCCACCGCTGGTGCTCCGGCGTCATGTAGGAGATCTCTACCGCGGGGTTGAACGCCATCCGGGATTCATCGACCATTTGCAGAATGGGGGAGATGAGATAGGTCAGGCGGATGTAACGCTGAATAGTTCGTGCGCTATCTGACGAGCTTTCAGCAAGAACTCCGTCAGTCCGCAACTTCGTGCCAACTTGTCCCGAAGTTGCCCGCCCCTGATGCTTCATCGCATCCATCTTCATTTTATACGCAAACGCCTTCTCACTCGGCAGCACATGCTCCCGCTGAATATTGCTATTCACCATTAAAATGGTAGCTTCATCATCCGTCAGCTCCTGCACACGGACCGGCACCTTCTCAATGCCCAACTCCCGGCAGGCCTCGCACCTGCGGTGGCCGCTGATGATCTCATAACCGCCCTCGGGCCTGCTGCGCACGATCAATGGAACAATAACACCGCTTTCCCGGATGCTGTCCACCAACTCATTCATCTCCATATCCTTGCGGACATGGAACGGATGGTTGGCAAAGGTGTGCAGCTGCGCAGGGGAGACGTTCAATTCCAGGCTATTCGGCATGATTTATCCCTTCTTTCCTTCCTTTATCAGTCACAAAGCAAAATATATTTATAAAATTCGTACATTTCTATTGACATTCTCGGTGCAGTCAGTTATAATAATCAAGCTGATTCGAGACAGCCCGGTTGACCGGGTGTAGCGCAGTTTGGTAGCGCGCTTGAATGGGGTTCAAGAGGCCGTGAGTTCGACTCTCGCCACTCGGACCAAAGATGGCTGTCAGAAACAGCAAAAGCCGAGTCCTCACGGATTCGGCTTTTTTTGTTGGTTATATATATAGTAGTCAACGCATCAGTAGGGGGCCGCACATGCGGCCCGCAGCGCGAAAGCAATCACACGTCAACGGGTTACTGCCGCAAACCTGCGGGCCGCATATATGCGGCCCCTACGACGCAGCAAAAACAAAAAGCCGCTTACCTCAAACGAGATAAGCGGCTTTTGGCAGGGGTAGA